>PVML01017517.1_pt1 | contig 212394 bp, 179 predicted proteins | sample 1853371 | NCBI WGS metagenome assembly PVML01 (sample SAMN08533508, study PRJNA380276) | Human gut metagenome, whole genome shotgun sequencing project. | isolation source: participant 1, chromium library | host: Homo sapiens | collected 2017
CAACGGCGATTACCGCACCTGATAGGAGCAGACACAGATGAAAAATGAAGAAATGGCGCGCCTGTTTTCCGAGGCCACCCCTTACATCCAGAAATATCACGGAAAGACCATGGTGGTGAAGTACGGCGGCAATGCCATGATCAACGAAGAACTCAAGAACGCCGTCATGAACGATCTGGTCACCCTTACCCTGCTGGGCGTGCGGGTGGTGCTGGTGCACGGCGGCGGCCCGGCCATCAATGAGATGCTCAAGAAGGTGGGCGTGGAGAGCCATTTCGCCAACGGTCTGCGCGTCACGGATGACGCCACCATGGAGATCGTGCAGCAGGTGCTGGCCGGTAAGGTGAATAAGGATCTGGTGGCAAAGCTGCGGGGCCGCGGCGTCGGCCTGTGCGGCATGGACGGCCAGATGCTGCGCTGCACCGAGCTGGACCCCCAGCTGGGCCATGTGGGCGAGATCGTGCATGTGGATGCTACCCTGATCGCAAGCCTGCTGGATGGCGGCTTCATCCCCGTGATCGCCACGGTGGGCATGGACGATCTGGGTCAGGCCTACAACGTGAACGCCGACACCGCCGCTGCGCAGATCGCGATTGCGCTGAAAGCGGAGAAGCTGGTGTCCATGACCGATATCGCGGGCCTGCTGCGGGATAAGGACGACGAGAGCACCCTCATCCCCGAGGTGGAGGTGTCCGAGATCGAGGGCTATAAGTCCGCCGGCATCATTGCGGGCGGCATGATCCCCAAGATCGGCGGCATGGCCGATGCCATCTATCAGGGCGTGCACGAGGCGGTCATCATCGACGGCCGCGTGCCCCATTCCATCCTGCTGGAGCTGTTCTCCAACCGCGGCTCCGGCACCCGCTTCTACCGCCGCAGCCACCGGGAATAAGCATTGCGGAAAACCGGAGATGGACTTATAATAAGAGCATAAAAAGGCTTCCCCCAAGGGGGAAGCCTGACTCCACCCGACAGGAGGTACATCTATGGATTCTGAAAAAGTCATCAAGCGGGACAACGAGTATGTCCTGCACACCTATAACCGCAACCCCGTGGTGCTGGAAAAGGGCCACGGCCTGTATGCCGAGGGCCCCGAGGGCCAGAAGTATCTGGATTTCACCAGCGGCATCGGCGTGAATAGCCTGGGCTACTGCGACCTGACCTGGGCCGAGGCCGTCTCCGAGCAGGCCCACAAGCTGCAGCACACCTCCAACCTCTATTACACTGCCCCCTGCGGCAAGCTGGCCAAAAAGCTGTGCAAGCGCACCGGCATGAGCAAGGTGTTCTTCGGCAACTCCGGTGCCGAGGCCAACGAGGGTGCCATTAAGGCCGCGCGCAAGTACAGCGTGGACCACTACCGCAAGGACCGCACCACGGTCATCACGCTGGTGAACAGCTTCCACGGCCGCACCATCGCCACCCTGACCGCCACCGGTCAGGAGGTGTTCCACAACTACTTCGGCCCCTTCAACGAGGGCTTCCTGTATGCTCCGGCAGGCGATATCGAAGCGCTGGAGGAGCTGGTGGACCGCACCACCTGCGCCGTGATGCTGGAACTCATTCAGGGCGAGGGCGGTGTGATGGCGCTGGACCCGGACTACGTGCAGGCCGTGCGCAAGCTCTGCGACGAAAAAGACCTTGTGCTCATCGTGGACGAGGTGCAGACCGGCGTGGGCCGCACCGGCACCTTCCTGTGCTGCGAGCACTACAACCTCAAGCCGGACGTGGTCACGCTGGCCAAGGGTCTGGGCGGCGGCCTGCCCATCGGCGCAGTGCTGATGAACGAAAAGGTGGCCGAGGGCATGGGCCCCGGCACCCATGGCTCCACCTTCGGCGGCAACCCGGTGGTCTGCGCCGGTGCCAACGTGGTGGTGGACCGCATGGACCAGAGCTTCCTTGCCAATGTCAACGAGCGCGCCGTCCAGCTGCGCGCAGGCATCGCAAAGCTGCCCCATGTCAAGAGCATTTCCGGCATCGGCCTGATGGTGGGCATCGAGTTCTACGATGTGACCGCCGCCGATGTGCTGGCCGCCTGCCGCGAAAAGGGCCTGCTGGTGCTTACCGCCAAGACCCGCCTGCGCCTGCTGCCCCCGCTCACCCTCACCGCCCACGATGTGGACATGGCACTGGAGGTCCTGGCCGAGGTGCTGGGTGCAATGGAGCCGACGGCTCCGAAGGAGCAGGCATGAAAAATCTGCTGAAAATGAGCGATCTGACCCCCGGCGAGCTGACCCACATCCTGGATGTGGCCGACCAGCTCAAGGCACAGCAGAAACTGGGCGGCACCGCCCCCCTGCTGGCCGGTAAAACGGTGGCCATGCTGTTCTCCAAGGCGTCCACCCGCACCCGCACCAGCTTTGAGGTGGGTGTGTACCAGCTGGGCGGCCTGGGCAATTACATGAACACGTCCGAGCTGCAGGCCGGCCGGGGCGAGCCCCTCAAGGACACCGCCCGCGTGCTGGGCCGCTACTACGACTGCGTGGTCTGGCGCACCTATCGCCAGCGGGATCTGGAAGAGTTTGCCGAGCTGGCCGGTGTGCCGGTGATCAACGGCCTGACCGACTATGCGCATCCCTGCCAGGTGCTGGCCGACCTGATGACCATCCGGGAGCGCCGCGGCACCCTGGCCGGGCGGAAGCTCTGCTTTGTGGGCGACGGCGGCAGCATGGCCAACAGCCTCATCGTGGGCGGCCTGCTGGCCGGGATGCAGGTCACCTGCGTCTGCCCGGAGGCTTACCGCCCCGCCGCCGACGTACTGATGCTTGCCCACAAGTACGGCAGCGCTTTCCACTTCACCTCCGACCCCGTCGAGGGCGTGCGGGACGCGGATGTGGTGGCCACTGCCGTGTGGAACACTGCCGCTCCCGGCACCGCCGAGAGCGAGCAGCGCCTGCGGGATTTTGTGGGCTTCCAGCTCACCGGCAAGCTGCTGGAAGCCGCCAAGCCCGACGCCATGGTGCTGCACTGCCTGCCCGCCCACCGGGGCGAGGAGATCTCCACCGCCGTGTTCGAGCAGCACGCCGACGAGATCTTCGACGAAGCCGAGAACCGCCTGCATGTGCAGAAAGCCGTGCTGGCCATTCTGCTGGCGGGCAAGTAAGATCTGCAAGGGTGCATCCGCCGCAGAGCAGATGCGCCTTTTTGTTTTTCAAAGATTGCGCAACCTGTCTGAAAAGAGAAGAAAATTCTTGTGCGCTTTGCTGCTTGACGGAAACCGGTAAAATTTGCTATACTGTCCACGGTCAATCATGTAAGGTTTGTTACTCTCCGGAGGCTTTCCCTTATCCGTTGCAGATAGGGGTGAACTTTCGGTTTTTTTATTGTTGCGGAAATGGAGGACTCAGGCAGATGAAGGTCATCAAGAACATCAACAACAATATCTCCCTGTGTCTGGACAGCCGCAATAATGAGGTGGTGGCCTTCGGCAAGGGCATCGGATTCACAAAGCCGCCCTACGATGTGCCGCTTTCCAAAATCGACCGCACCTTTTACGATGTGGACGAAGAACAGCTGGCGGTGCTCAAACGCATCCCGGAAGATGTGCTGGAAGCAGCGGCCGAGATCGTGGATCTGGCCAATGAGAAAATGGACAATCAGTTCCGGGAGAACGTGGTGTTCACCCTGGCGGACCACATTGACTTTGCCATCCAGCGCTACCGCAAGAACATCAACATCAAGCTGCCGCTGCTCTACGAGGTGCGGCAGCTCTACCCCGGAGAATCCGAGCTGGGCAGGCAGGCGCTGGACATCCTGAAAAAGCGCCTGAAAGTCTCTCTCCCGCGGGAAGAAGCCGCCGCCATCGCCCTGCATTTCGTCAATTACAAGGCGCAGGCGGATACGGCACCGGATATCGACTACGGTTCCCTTATCGAGCAAGCCACGGCCATCGTGGAGCGGGAACTGAATGTAACGGTGGACCGGGACGGCTTCAACTACTACCGATTTGTCACCCATATGCACTACATGATGAAGCGAACCCTGGATGACACCATGATCGACAGCCAGAACCGGGAACTCTTTGAATCCATGAAAAAAGAGTACCCTGATATCTATTCCTGTGCGGTAAAGGTGGCGGCCCTGATCGACCAGAAGCTGCAAAAGCACCTTTCCGAAGAAGAAATCTTATATCTGATCCTACACATCAATCGTTTGTGTGCTCGTGAGGATTGTGACCGATAAAGGCTGACCGCCTTTTGAGGGCTTTACCCCAGAGTGCCGCAGAAAATGCACCAGACTGCCCGGTGGGCACCGTGTGCGTGTTTTGTGGTGCGCTGGGGCTTTTTATTGGAACAGAGCCGCCCGGGAGCGCGCCCCGGCCGGGTTTGTGATAGAAAATGTGGAACCGTTTGTAAAATCATGGAGGAAACAGACATGGCAGAGAAGATCAATAAATACGAAGCCATTGCGCCGCAGATTCTGGAACTGGTCGGCGGCAAGGACAACATCCGCTCTTTTGCACACTGCATGACCCGGCTGCGCTTCAACGTGAAGGATAAGGGGCTTGTGGATGCCGACAAGATCGGCAAACTGCCCGGCTGCATGGGCACACAGTGGGCCGGTGATCAGCTGCAGGTCATCATCGGTCAGGCAGTGGATAAGGCCTATGATGCGATCTGTGCAGCAGGTGGTCTGCAGAAGGAAGCAGCTGTGGCCGAAGATCTGGACAGCGATAAGAAGAAAAAATTCAGTCTGACCACAGTATGTGAGGCCATCAGCGGTTGCATCGTCCCGCTGATCCCGCTGTTCATGGCATCCGGCCTGATCAAGGTGGTGCTGGTGATGGCAAACCTCATCGGTATCCTGCCCGCAGATTCCTCCACCTACACGGTGCTGGGTTATGCCGCCGATGCTGCGCTGTACTTCATGCCCATCCTCATCGGCTATACTGCCGCCAAAAAGTTCGGTGCAGACCCCAGCCTGGCCATGGGCCTGTGTGCGCTGCTGGTGTACCCCAATCTGATGACTGCTCTGGGCGGCGAGACCCCGGTGACGATCTTCGGCCTGCCGGTGTATAATGCTACCTATACCAATATGATGTTTCCCTCTATCATGGTCGTGTTCGTCATGAGCTATGTGGAGCGCTTCTTCAAAAAGTATGTGCCGGAGATCCTGCGCGTGATGCTGGTGCCGCTGGGTACCTTCCTTGTCATGCTGCCCCTGTCCCTGTGTCTGGTGGCACCGGCTGGCGTCTTCTTGGGCAATGGCATTACCTGGCTGGTGGAGACCATTTACAACAACATCGGCTTCCTGGGTGTCGGTGTGCTGTCCGGCCTGTATCCCCTGCTGATCCTCACCGGTATGCATTCCACTCTGGCTCCTGTCTGCATCTCCTACTTCACCAAGTTCCAGTATGATCCGCTGATCATCCCCGCCTGCTACATCGCAAACTTCGGTCAGGCTGCTGCCGCTGCTGCGGTCACCCTCAAGTCCAAGAACGCTGATGTCAAGGGCATTGCCGGTTCTTCTGCACTGACCGCTTTTCTGGCCGGCGTCACCGAGCCTGCTCTGTTCGGCGTCAACTTCCGTTACCGCAAGCCCCTGATCGCATCCGTGATCGGCGGTTTCGTGGGCGGCTGCTATGCCGGTCTGATGGGCTGCAAGCTGGTTGCCATGAGCGGCTTGGGCGTCTTTGCGCTGGCTGGCTTCTTGAGCAGCGATATCATGAACTTTGTCAACTACGTCATCGCTGTGGTCATCGCCATGGTCGTTACGTTTGCCATCACCTTCGTCACATTCAAGGACGAGGCCTGATTTTTACCGGATAAGAAGGGAATTGGAAGAATATGAGTTTTCCTGCAAATTTTCTGTGGGGCGGCGCTACCGCAGCCAACCAGTTTGAAGGCGGCTGGAACGAGGGCGGCCGCGGTGCCAGTGTGGCTGACCACATGACCAACGGCACCAACACCACGCCCCGCCAGATCACCCGCGAACTGAAAGATGACCTGTATTACCCCAACCACAAGGCCAGTGATTTCTATCACCACTATAAGGAAGATATCGCCCTGATGAAAGAGATGGGCTATAAGGTCTACCGGATGTCCATCAGCTGGAGCCGCATCTTCCCCACCGGCACTGAGCAGCAGCCCAATGAAGAGGGTCTGGCTTTTTATGATGCGGTGTTTGATGAACTGCACGCTGCCGGGATCGAACCGCTTGTCACCATCAGCCACTATGAAAATCCGTTTTATCTGACCGAGCACTTCAATGGCTGGGTGGATCGCCGCCTGATCGATTATTACCTGCATTACTGCGAGACGATTTTCAATCGCTACAAGGGCAAGGTGCATTACTGGCTCACCTTCAACGAGATCAATGCCGGAATGTATCCCTTTGGCATCTACTCCGGGCTGGGCATCCTGAACGAGGGCACCACCAACATGAACGATCAGGTGGATATCCCGCAGCAGCGCTATCAGGCCCTGCATCACCAGTTTGTGGCCAGCGCAAAGGCAGTGCAGCTGGGCCACAGCATCGACCCGGAAAATAAGATCGGCTGCATGGTGGCCATCACTCCTAACTATGCCTACTCTGCCAACCCGGAGGATCAGATCAAGAACCAACATTCCTGGCAGTACTGCAACCACTACTGCGGTGACGTGCAGGTGCGCGGTGCATATCCGGCCTTTGCAAAGCGCATCTGGGCCGAGAACAATGTGGAGATCAAAATGGAGCCCGGCGATGCCGAGACCCTGCGCAATGGCACGGTGGATTTCTTCTCCTTCTCCTACTACATGAGCGGCTGTGTGTCCACAGATGAGAACCTGCTGCGCACCAACGGCAACCTGTTTGGTGGAGTCAAGAATCCGTACCTGAAAGCTAGCGACTGGGGCTGGCAGATCGACCCGGTGGGTCTGCGCTACACTCTGAACGAGCTGTACAACCGCTACCAGATCCCCCTGATGGTGGTGGAGAACGGTCTGGGTGCGTTCGATAAACAGGAAGCAGACGGCTCCATCCATGATCCCTACCGCATCGATTATCTGCGGGCACATATCCAGCAGATGAAAAAGGCAGTAGAAGAGGACGGTGTGGATCTGATGGGTTATACCCCCTGGGGCTGCATCGACCTCGTCAGCGCTTCCACCGGCGAGATGGCAAAGCGCTACGGCTTTATCTATGTAGACGCCGATGACCATGGCAATGGCACCTTCAAACGCTATAAAAAGGACAGCTTTGCATGGTATAAAAAAGTCATCGCCTCCAACGGTGAAGAACTGTAACTCCTAAAAAATGAGGGCTGTTGCAAAAATAGCTCTCTGAAAAATATGCACAAAACCCGGAACCTTTTCAGGGCCAAAACGGCTCAAAAAGGGTTCCGGGTTTTGGTTTTTGCACGATTTCTTTGTGTAAGTTGCTATCGCGTTCTTGTTTTGCAACGGCCCCGTTCTGCTTTGTTTTACACCCGCGCCGCACCCTTTTCCAAAATGCGGTCGAACCGGGCAAAGAAGGTGATGGTAGTAATGGTGGCCGCCAGAATGTCGCTGACCGGCTCCGCCAGAAATACGCCGAACACCGGGTCGGACACGACGTGGGGCAGAATGAAGATGAGCGGGATCAGCAGGATGATCTTGCGCAGGCAGGCCAGCAGCAGGCTCACCTTGGCCTGCCCCAGTGCCATAAAGCTCTGCTGGCAGGCGATCTGGAAGCCCATGGCAAAAATGCCGGCCATGTAAATGCGCATGGCCCAGGTGGTGTAGGAAATGAGTGCGGAATCGGAGGTGAAGATGCCGGCCACGGCTCCGGGTACCAGCATCATAGCCAGCCAGAACAGGCAGGTGTATGCGCCGCACAGGGTCAGCTGGAACCGGAAAGCCTCCTTTACGCGGGGCTTTTTGCCGGCCCCGAAGTTGAAGCTCATCACCGGCTGGCCGCCCTGGCACACGCCCTGAATGGGCAGTGTGCACAGCTGAGAGGCGCTGGTGATCACGGTCATGGCACCCACAGCCACGTCACCGCCGTAGCGGGCCAGGCTGGAGCTGAAGCTGATGGAGAGCAGACTCTCGGTGGAAAGCATCACAAAGGTGGAGATGCCCAGTGCCAGCACCGGCAGGATGACCTGCTTTTCCGGGCGCAGATAGTCCTTGCGCAGGCGCAGAATCGTCTTTTTGCCGGTGAGGAATTGCAGGATCCACGCCGCGCCCACAGCCTGACTGAGCACGGTGGCAATGGCCGCACCCTGCACGCCCAGCCCGAACCCGAAGATGAGGATGGGGTCCAGAATGATGTTGATCACGGCACCGATCACGGTGGTGAGCATGCTGGTCTTGGCAAAGCCTTGGGTGGTGATGAAGGGATTCATGCCCAGCACCAGCAGCACGAACACCGAGCCGAGAATGTAGAGGCGGCTGTAGCTCAACGCATACGGCAGGGTGGCGTCACTGGCACCGAACAGCCGCAGCAGCGCGGGTGCACCCGCATAAAAGCCGATGGTCAGCACCACTGCAAAGAGCATCAGCACCGTAAAGCTGTTGGAGATGATCTTTTCGGCCTGCTGCCGGTCCCCCTGCCCCAGTGCAATGGCGGTGCGCGGTGCGCCGCCCGCACCCACCAGCATGGCGAACGCGTTCAGCAGCATGAGGATGGGGGTGAACAGTCCCACGCCGGTGAGCGCGGCTGCGCCGATGCCCTCAATGTGCCCGATGTAAATGCGGTCTACGATGTTGTACAGCAGGTTCACCACCTGCGCCACCACGGCGGGGATCATCAGCTGCAGCATCAGCTTTTTCACGCTGCCGGACCCCATGTCCTGTTTTGCCTGTGCCATGGAACAAAAACTCCTTTTGCTTCAAATTTGAACTATATCCTCTATATTATACTCAAAAACCGCAAAAAAGCCAGCCCTTTTTTGCAAAAACCTCTGCACCTCGCAAAAAATACCCCCAAAAAGGCCCGGCCTGCGCTGCAGACCGGGCCCGGCACCGGGGAGAAAAGTGTTGACGGAAGGAGACTTTTTTGCTATACTATATAAGGTTTATTCTGGACCGGGGCTGCCTCCCAAGGCAGGACAAAGCCCCTACACAGTCCGGAATTTCCGGCAAAAACATAACGTGGAGTAGTACTCAAGTGGTCGAAGAGGCGTGACTCGAAATCTAACTGGCTTTTTGGAAGTGGACTTCCGATTTTGCTAGGTTTCATGCGGGTTTTCCGACTTCGTGAGTGAGCGATTTTCGGTCGTTCTCTCCTGATATTCTCTCCAAAGTTTTCCCAGAATGCACGGAGCATTCTAAAATTTAATATGTGGAGCATTACTCAAGTGGTCGTAAGAGGTCGCACTCGAAATGCGATAGGCCGGGAGACCGGTGCCAGGGTTCGACTCCCTGATGCTCCGCCAAATCGAATGGACAGATGAATTTTATTCGTCTGTCCATTCTTTTTTGCCGGAACATCGCCCGTCCACCCTGTCTTTGGGGCGTATGGCATCATGCTGACGCATTGCCATAGCCCAGCCCCTCCAGCATCGCCTGTGCAGACGAGAGCTTGGAAGCGTAATCGAGGTGGGCGTAAATATTGGCGGTGGTGGAGAAGTCGCTGTGACCCAGCCATTCCTGAATCTGCTTCATGGGAACGCCGTTTGCCAGAAGAAGGCTGGCGCAGCTATGCCGTTACGGTATAATAACGACAAACAGAAAAAGCCTTTATTTTCAAGGGGTTTGAGCGTTTGTCGTCTTTTATTCAATTCCTTTTCCAAGTTGAAAATTGACGAAAACTATAAAGAAAAAAGGAGGCTGTTTTATTAACGACAAAATTTAATAGTGCCAGCGGTCCGGCTTTATGTCTGACCGCTGGTTGCCGTGGGCGTTTCACTTTTATAGGTGGACGCCCTTTTTTCATACTCATTTTCGAGAGAAAGGAGATCCACATGGAATTAAACGAAATGGAAAAAAAGCTGCTCTTTCAAGTGGAGGGCGATTATCAGACAAAGATCCTGAATGAACTTTATATGACCGTGCGGTATTCAAATAATTCCGAACAGCGGGAGGCGGCAGAAGGTCTTATGGCAAAACTTCGTGTTCTGTCAAATGCAGAGTGCATGGACTTGGTAAAAGATATTCAGAAGAATTACCGTCTGCCCTATCCAGCCCGGACGATTGGAGAAAAGATCGCCGAGGCCAGACAACAATCAGGGGCAGAAAAATTGAAGGGGCATGACATCATGGCACTTGAACGCTTTGATCCAGAAGTAAAGCACATGATCGTCTTTGATGTATTGTCTTACGATTCCCCTGTTGGCGACAAAGGCGATAAGATGCGCTTGTTCCTTACAGATGCCGGCTATCAGAAATTTTTAGAGAGCCAGGAACGGGGCGAAGTGAAACTGAAAAACCATGCGAAGGTCTCTGACGGTCATCTCCATTATGACCGCAGGGATCATGCCTTGTAACGGAATAGTCGAAGAAAGGAGGCGGTACAATGGCAGTATTCCGTGTAGAGAAAACAAAGGACTTTACGATAATGAGCAATCACCATCTGCGCAATACGGAGTTGTCCTTAAAGGCAAAGGGGCTTTTATCACTTATGTTGTCGCTGCCGGAAGATTGGGATTATACCACAAAGGGACTCGCCCATATCTGCAAGGATGGTGTGGATTCTATCACTACTGCCCTGAAGGAACTGGAGCGGCATGGTTATCTCACCAGACAGCGCCTCCGCTATGATAACGGGCAGTTGGGAGACATTGAATATACGATCCATGAGCAGCCTGTAAGTACCGAAAACACAGGGCTTTCACCTAAACGGGAAAATCCAAGACAGGTAAAACCAGAACAGGCAAAACCTAAACAGGCGGAACCTGAACAGGAAAATCCGGCACAATTAAATACTAATCCATTAAAAACAAAAAAATCAAAAAAAGATAAATCAATAACTTATCCATCAATCTATCCGGCAGAGCCGGAAGCGGCAAACCGCACGGATGGGATGGATCGGATAGAGCTGATAGAAGCCTATCGTGAAATCATCAAAGAAAATATTGAATATGACTTACTGGTCTTACGGTATGGCAGGGAACGTTTGGATGAAGCCCTTGAACTTATGCTTGAAGTGATTTTGTCGAAACGCCCTTACATTCGCATTGCCGGAGATGATTTTCCGAGGGAAATCGTCAAGAGCCGGTTCCTGAAGATCAATTCCGGCCACTTAGAGTATGTCTTTGACTGTATCGACAAGAACACAACGAAGGTCGGAAACATCAAAGCGTATCTGCTGGCGGCGCTGTATAATGCCCCGGCTACAATGGACAGCTATTACCGTGCCGAGGTCAATCACGACCTGTACGGCTGTTAGGCACCTTTGGGTGTCTTTTTTCATTTCATCACAGGAAGGAGGCAAAGCACAATGAAAAGAAACACTGTGCCGGTACTATGCCCGGCGTAACCAAAGAACAGATTCAGGCAGCGCGGGAAGCTGACTTGTTTACTTACCTGCAATTCCATGAACCCGGCGTGCTGAAACAGGATGGACCTAATTTCCGGCATAAGGAGCATGACAGTCTGGTATATGTGACCGGGAAAAGGTACTGGTACTGGAACAGCCGCGGACGGAGTATCAATGCGCTGGACTACCTGATCCAGATTCGGGGATATGGTCTTGTGGATGCGGTTCATGCTCTGGTAGGTGGCGAAATCCCACAGGAACCGGCTTACCGAAGTACGGCAGAAATACAGGTATCAAAAGAGCCGGAAAAGAAAACATTCGCTCTCCCCTGGGCCAGACGTTGCGCGACCGCTGCGGTCTTCTATTTGCAGAAACGGGGGATCAGCTCAGAAGTCATTCGCCAGTGTTTACAAGCCGGGATTTTTTACGAAGCCCGGTATCATGGAGAACCGGTTTGTGTGTTTGTTGGGAAAGATGATTCCGGGAAAGCGAAGTTTGCCTGTATGCGCAGTATCAGCGGCAATCTCAAAAAGGATGTCTATGGCAGCGACAAAGGATATAACTTTTGTTATCCCCCGCAAAGTCCGGGCAGCCGGCATGTGGCAGTCTTTGAAGCTCCTATTGATGCGCTTTCCCATGCGACACTTCAAGAGCTGGAGGGATGGAAATGGAATGGTTATCGCTTGTCTTTGGGCGGTACTTCCCATGTGGCGCTGACTTCTTTCCTGGAACGCCACCCGGAGATACGGCGTGTTACCCTTTATATGGACCACGACCTTGCCGGATTTGTCAATGCCCGGAAAATCAAGACCATGCTTCACGAGGATAAACGTTTCCGTCATATCCGGGTAAGTGTCAACCCTCCCCGGATGGGAAAAGATTACAATGAGAAATTGCTGCTGGTTCGGGAACAACTGCAAACCAGCCAGCACCAACGCCGCCCAAAAGAGGCGGCTGTTTCAATTTAGGGAGGATTTCAACATGAATGGATCTCAACATATCTGCTTTACAGACAGCGCCGGAAAAGCGCTGTTTTCCATTCCCGACAATGGTTTACTCTGCCTGTTCTATGGAAACGGGGACAGGCACTTTGCTGTTTGTCATCGTCTGGATGACACCCATGCAGAAATTGACGGGGTAAATTATTCGATGCCGGACTTTGCCAAAAGGATGAAACACAACCAGATCAGCTTTGCCCCGGCATAAGGCTGGAAAACAAATAACAGGAGGATTTGAAAATGAAAAAAATTGAAAATACCGCTTTGCAGATGATTGCCGAGGCTTCCCGGTGTCCAGACTACGGCCCCGATATGGTTAAATCGCTGATGAAAAAGCTGGACATGAACGAAAAGGGCTTTGCGCTTTTGATGAATGTTGCCCCATCCACAGTGCGTCTTTGGACCAGCGGAGCTGCACAGCCTTGCGGCACAGCAAAACGCCTCATGCAGATTTATGAAACCGGTCCGGAGATTGTCGGCAAGATTGCCGGCGGGCAGCTACCGGCAGATGGGAGGGATTGATTAAATGGCGGGGACAGATAGCCAGCCGTTTGCGGAAAATGAGCAGGTCAAAGAGCTGCTTCACATGAAAGGAGGAATTTGATTGAATCAGGAACCACTACCGCAGATTCATTTGATCCGCGATACAGACTTATCCGTCTTTGCGTATGAACTCCATATTTTTGCCGGAGATTTTCTTAGAGAATGCGAATTCAATATGCGTTCTCTGGCAACAAATACCGGGGCTGATTCCATTGCCATCATGGGGAAAAATCACATGTGGCTTTCCGACGCCTTATTTGCTTATTGTTCTACGGCGGATCTTCATCAAATGATCTTAACAACGGAGTTCATCGGAGCGAGGGCTTTCCTGTTTCATACGGATCGGAGCGAGGGCGGTCACTTGTACGGAGATGTCCTGATGATGGATTTAGACACGCTGCGGCAGGATATAAAAAGAAATATCCTCTATCCCTGCGGCGTCAATATTGAACGCAAAGATGGTTCAGCGGCTACGGTCAGCCTGAAAGAATGGACTGAAATGGAGCTTTACGAAAAAGATGCTCTGAAAAGTTGGGGATTTTCTTATGCCCCGAATCAAGTTACGGAATGGCAGTACCACTATTCCACGATGTTCAGACAGTGGATGGATCAGGCATTTCGTTATATGCCCCAGGATTTAGAAGAACGCCTGAATATGCAATATATGGAGGCAGCCCAGAACCCGGATATGGATAAGTACCGCATACCACAGGGAACGGCAAAGCAGATGCTTCTTTATGACGAAGCCCCTGTGTATCGCCTTCTTCCATCCGGTTCGGAGAAAATTGCGCCCATCGCGGCAATCTCTACGGGCCTGTGGTATGAAAATTACCGGGAGTTTGCCATTGCACCGGAGGATTTAGGCGCTCTGGACAAACTGATCCGCAGGGAAACTGACCGGCTCACAGGAAACCTCCCACAACTTCACAAAAACGAAGAACGCCGCCCTGCCCCGGAGCGATAAGAATTTTACACTGACTGGAGGTGATGAAGATTGGCAGGAGTGCATGAAGATTTCGGCGAAAAGATCGGCGGTGCGAAAAAAGACCTGTGGAAAGACCGCGGGCTGTATGCAGATGATCTGGAAGCCATGAATGAGCGCGAAGCCGAAAAATTTGTGAAAAAGGATAATGTTTGGAAAAAGCCGGACTATGCAGCCATGCTGGAGGAAGGGATTCCTCTTGGCGTGGTCTATTTTATTAAAAAAGCAAGAGACGGCTTAAACGCTTCCCCTCAGTATTACCGCACGGATGACACCCCGGAAAAACGGACCGCGAGACAAAAGGAATATATAAAAACAGTCCGGGAATTGCAGACAGTGCTTTCAGATGTCCGTACTGTGGAGGATGCTGTGAGAGCCTATGACCGCTTTTTCGTTGACAATGGATATTTAGAAAAGGTACAGGGCTGGGGAAGCGGAATCCATTACCGGGCAACGAAAAAGGGACAGGACAATCCCGTGATCACAAACAAATTGTCCAATACCATGCTGATCCGCTCAGCTGAATATTTTGAGCGCAACTTTACTCAGGAAGCAAAAAAGGAACAGTTTTGTGTTTCCAAAGAGCAGAAAATACCGAAAGGTTATGCGATCCACTTCAACGACGGGAAACAGACCTATTCTAAAAATGGGGACTGGAAACCCGGTACCTACTATGTGACAAAAGGCTATTCGATCCTGCGGACCAATTTTGGGACCAAAGAAGCTGCCCTGAAATGGGTGCAGGAACTTGCCAAAGGCAGGAACAAAAACGGAAAGATCCGTTTTGTCCCTCCACAGCTTGCCCATGTCAAACGTACCGGACCGGATTATCGGAATGGCGTGGAGATCACCGGACAGCATTATCTTGATACCTTTGGGTTCCGCGGCGGTGAGTTTGGAAACTGGATGAACCAGAACGACCGGCAGACCTCCCTTAACATGGGATTTGAAGCACTAAAGGATCTGGCGTCAGCCCTTAAGATCAGCGATAAAGATATTGCTTATCAGGGAACACTTGCTATCGCTTTTGGTGCAAGAGGCAGCGGCAATGCTGCAGCTCATTATGAACCTTTGCGTACAGTCATCAATCTTACAAAAATGCACGGGGCCGGTTCCCTGGCACATGAATGGTGGCATGGACTTGACGATTATCTTGGTACAAAGATGAGAGCAAAAGGGATGCTGTCAGAACAGCCCCACCTCTATGCGCCGTTCCAAAAACTCATTGACACCATGAAGTATAAACCGGAAACACCGGAACAGGCAGCAAAGCGCACGGAAGCACAAACAGAACGCACCCGGAAAAATGCGGCAAGCTGGCTGGATTCCTCGGTTCTTGCCTCCCTGAAACGGTATGGCAATGAGGAACAGATGGAAACCTACGCAGTCTTGCGGGAAGCATTTTTGTCCGGCGAACCCGGCTCTGTGGAACAGATCAGCGCATTTAAGAAGAATGTTACCGGCCGGGTAATTCCCAAAAGTGAACGGGAACGGCTGGAAATTTTTGAGCGTATGCTTTCCGGGATGCAGGCGCAGGAAGCTCCGCAGATTGGACGGACGGAAACTGATTTTTACCGTAATTCGGTACGCATGGGAAAAGAATGTGAAAAAGACGGCGGTTATTGGGACAGCAATGTGGAAATGACAGCCAGAGCCTTTGCCTGTTATATCAAGGACAAACTGCCCTACACATCGGATTATCTGGCAGGCCATGCCGACTGTGCCCTTACCCTGGTTTCCGGTAAAGACGGAGAAATGGAGGTATTGAAAGCCTTCCCTGTGGGGGAAGAACGCCGTGCAATCAACGCTGTTTTTGACGAGATCATTCAGGATTTGAAACGGGAACAGCTATTGACCCATGCCGATGTAACGCTTCCCCTCTCTGTTTCTGAACTTCGTGAGGCGGCGGACGGGCAGCTATCCATGTTCGGCGTCGGCCGTCCTTCCGTGATGGATCAGCTTGCGGCAAACAGGCCGGCAGATAAAAAATCACCGGCACAGACGTTTTCCAGAAAAAACCACGAGCCGGAAATATAGCAGGAGGTGAACAGCATTTTGGAAGAAAATAAAGATTATCATGCCTACCGGTATGGCGACCACTTGACGCCGGGATCAGAGCTTAAAATTGAACACAGCGTAGTTTGTGAAAATGTGGATATTTCTACTCTGATCACAATGGGAATAGATAGCCTGGAAGCCATGCGCCAGGGAAGTATCGACGGGGAGCAGAAAGCCTATGAAATCGTGGTGGCTGCTGCAAAACAATGGGAACAGCAGGCAGCGGCAACACAGACGATCAACCGGGCTTTGGAATATCTTCGTACACCGGAGATTGAACATACCGGCAACCAGTGGAAAGACACCGATAACTGGAGGGCGGATCAGAAAATCAGCAACCGGGTCTATCAGATGACCTGCAGTATTTGGGAAGATACGAAATATGACAGAGAAACCAAACAGAGTGTTCCGATTGCCTGGTATGTGACATGGGAAGTCCGTATTCATTCCCCGAAGCAGGGATATGGAGCAAAGATTGCCGGACAAAACCAGAAACGATATACAGATAAGAACGCAGCCATAAAATACCTGGACGGGCGAAAGAAAGCCTATTCCCATTTATTCACGGAAATTTCCCCGCCGATCCCGAAAGAATATGAGCACCATTTTATGGTTCACGGTACTCTTTTACCTGGCTATACGGTTGAAGGACTGGAACAGGCCAAAACGGAACATGCCGCCGCCGAGGTTTCGGAGGGCGGTATTTTTACACCCGAAAACCAGGAGAAGCCTTCCGTCCTGGGGAAGCTCTCTGTGGCAAAAACTCAGGAAAAAACGCCAACCACTCCCGGTACGGCAATGAAAAAGAAGGAGGATATACAATTATGAAAGTGTTAATGGTAGAGCCGGGCAAGTCCCCTTATGCTGCGGAGATCGAAAGTGGTCTGAAATCCTTGCAGGCGGCAGTGGGCGGAGATATTCAGGCGGTCTATCCGTATGAGGACCCGGTGGCTCTGATCTGCAATGAAGAAGGCAAGCTGATGGGGCTGCCTTTGAACCGAGCTCTCTTTGACGATGACGGCCACATCTATGATATTGTGTCCGGGAATTTTCTGATCGTTGGTCTTGGCGAGGAAAATTTTACAGACCTTTCCCCGGATCTGATGGAGAAATATGGGGAGCAGTTTAAGTACCCTGAAAAATTTGCAAGGCTTGCCGGCGAGATCATTGCAGTCAAGCAGCCTGCAACCAATGAGCACCGGGAAAAACCGATGATGCACCATTCCGGCCCGGATTTGTAGAAAGAAAGGAGCCAATTATGTTAATGGCAGTAAATGAACCTTATGCCCTTATGGTGCAGCCGGACGATATTCTGATCTCTCCCCGTGAGGTAGATGAACATTTTGGGACGATGGTATGCTTTCATCCCCGCTATGCGCTGGGCGACCATCACAACCATATGGACAAAGATGACTTCCTGCGGGAAATGTATTTAGATACCGTAGGACATGATGAAGCCGGCATGAAACGCTATGAACGGATGGTAAACATTGTAAGCAGCCGTTTCCGGCATGGACCAAAGACAGAGGAACGGGCGATCGATGAAGCAATGCAGAAAGTAATTTCGGAAAAGTATCTGATGCTCCCCCTCTATCTCTACGACCACTCAGGTCTTGCCATGAGTACAGAAAGTTTCTCAGGCAGGGCTCCTCATGCAGAATGGGACAGCGGACAGGTCGGCTGGATCTATGTTTCCAAAGAAGATGCCCTAAAGGAATTTGACGCTGACAAGATGACCGGCGCCATCCGGCAGAAAGCGGACGCACTGATGCGCAGCGAAGTCGCCGCTTATGATTCCTATCTGCGTGGCGAATGTTATGGGTTTGAGCTTTATAAAAACGGGGAGCTGTCGGATAGCTGCTGGGGCTTTATGGGTAACTTTTCCGATGTGTTGAAAGATATGGCGGCATACCTCCCGGATGAGTGCAAAGGGATGGTCGATCATCTGGAGGAACAGGAACGCCCGGCTACGATCATCAAGACGCTTTTGAAACATGCTAAAATTCAGGTCGATCAGGCAGCAAAAGCCTTTGAACACGCTTCCCGACAGCAGGTTCTTGGGGAAAGCCGGTAAAAAGTTATTTCCATATTATAAATACCGATTTTATCAGAAAGGAGGATGCTCTTGCAGGAAGAACTCGAACAACGAACGGTTTCTGTTTCTATACAGGCAGCAAAACTGTCAGGGCGGGTACTGCGTGCGGCTATTGCTGCGGTACTCCAAAAGATGGAACAGGAACGCACAATGCCAAAAGTCGGGCGCAACAGCATGAAGCGGCTGACTTATAAAGACCCCGGAGCCAATACCATTGAAGTTTCAGGGCGAATCCGCTCTTTTGAACGGTATGCCAGAAAACATCAGGTACGCTACCATATAGAAAAGGAACTTGGGACCGATCCCCCAAAATGGACGGTATATTTCAAGGCAAACCAGGCGGATGCACTGACGGCAGCTTTTAAGGAATATACAAAGAAAGACCTTACACGCAGCACCAGACCGTCGCTGCTTATACAGCTTCATAAGTTCAAAGAACTGGCACAGTCGCTTGGCCGTGACCGTGTAAAGAACAAAGAACACGGAGGACCGGAACGATGAAGATTGATGCAGAAACATTGAAAAAACAGGTCATTCTCCATCTGCCTTATGTTCTGTTCCTTCTGGTATTTGCCAAGCTGGGCGAAGCGGTGCGGCTGGCTCCCGGAGCAGACGCTTCCCAAAAGCTGTTAGGACTGTCCGAAGGCTTTGCCCTTGCGTTTCAGAGTATGTGGCCGGGGGCGGCAATGGACTGGCTGATCGGTTTCTGCGGTGCAGCCATTATGCGGCTGGCAGTCTATCTTAGAGGGAAAGACGCTAAGAAATACCGCAAAAATGTGGAATATGGTTCTGCAAGATGGGGAAATAAAGCCGATATTGCCCCGTTTATGGACCCAAATCCGGAAAACAATATCATTCTTACCCAAAGTGAAGGACTGATGTTAAACGGAAGGCCCAAAAATCCGGCCAATGCAAGAAATAAAAATGTACTGGTAGTCGGAGGATCAGGTTCGGGAAAAACGCGCTTTTTCATCAAGCCCAATCTGATGCAAATGCACAGTTCCTACGTCGTCACCGATCCGAAAGGTACAGTCCTTGTGGAATGCGGAAAGATGTTGCAGCGAGGCACACCAAAGCTGGACAAGGACGGAAAGCCTGTGCGTAATGAAAAAGGAAAGATCATCTATGAGTCCTATAAAATACGGGTATTCAATACGATCAATTTCCAGAAAAGTATGCACTTTAACCCGTTCGCCTACATTCATTCCGAGAAAGATATTCTGAAGATCGTCACTACCCTAATCGCCAATACCAAAGGCGAAGGAAAAGCCGGAGACGATTTCTGGGTCAAGGCAGAAACCCTGCTCTATACGGCACTGATCGGATATATCTATTATGAGGCTCCGGCAAACGAACAGAATTTTGCCACACTGGTAGAAATGCTGAACGCAATGGAAGTCCGTGAGGATGATGAGTCGTTCAAAAATGCCGTTGACCTTCTCTTTGACGCGCTGGAACAGAAAGACCCGGATCATTTTGCCCTGCGTCAATATAAGAAATATAAGCTCGCTGCCGGTGATATATGCTCTAAGTGACTTCTTAATCATGATTTTGTCATGGTTAGTGAAGCAATCACTTAGAGCATTTTTGTTTCAGGAGGTACAGCCATGAGAAATGAAAAAATTACCCCACTGTACGAGCGCCTGAGCCGGGACGACGAGTTACAGGGCGAGAGCAATTCCATATCCAACCAAAAACAGATGTTAGAGGATTTTGCCCGCCGGAATGGGCTGCCAAACCCTACGCACTTTACAGATGATGGTATCTCAGGCACCCGTTTTGACCGCCCCGGATTTTTGGCGATGATGGAGGAAGTGGAGGCAGGGCGTGTAGAGGCAATCGTCATCAAGGACATGAGCCGGTTGGGGCGCGACTATCTGAAGGTCGGTCAGGTCATGGAGGTTTTGCGGCAACGCGGTGTTCGTCTGATCGCCATCAACGACGGTGTGGACAGTCTGAAAGGCGATGACGATTTTACCCCATTCCGCAACATCATGAATGAATTTTACGCCCGTGATACCAGCAGGAAAATCCGTTCTGTGTTTAAGGCAAAAGGTATGAGCGGCAAGCACCTGACCGGCACTGTGATTTACGGCTACTTATGGGACGAAAAACGGGAGCATTGGCTGGTAGATGAGGAAGCCGCCGAAGTGGTACGCCGTATCTTCTCCCTCACGCTGGAGGGATATGGGCCTTATCAGATTGCCTGCAAATTATCCGCAGATCGGATTGAAATTCCCGTCGTACACCTTGCCCGCTTCAACGAGGGTGTGAACCGTTCAAAGCCGGTCAAAGACCCCTATGGATGGGGATCATCTACCATCGTGAACATTTTGAAAAAACGAGAGTATTTGGGGCACACCATCAATTTCAAGACCCGCAAGCACTTTAAGGACAAGAAAAGCCACTATGTTTCTGAGGACGAGTGGACGATCTTTGAGAATACCCATGAAGCCATTATCGACCAGCAGACCTTTGATCTGGTGCAGAAAATCCGCAGCAATGTACGGCGTTATCCAAACGGCTGGGGCGAAGCAGCTCCCCTCACAGGCTTACTCTATTGTGCCGATTGTGGCGGCAAGATGTATGTCCACCGCACCAACAATGGCAAGCGGATTTCTCAATATACCTGTTCCAATTATACCAAAGTTCCGTGTGGGACACTATGCCTTACACAACACCGTATCAATGAGAGTGCTGTTCTGACATTGGTTTCCGACACACTCCGGGCTATCGCTGAATATTCGAGAAATGACCGGACGGAATTTATTCACACTGTTCAGGAGACGCAGGTTGCTCAACAGAGTGCCGATATATCGAAAAAGCGCAGGCATCTGGCTACTGCCCAAAAGAGAGCCGGAGAACTGGAAAAACTGATTTGCAAAATCTATGAGGATAACGCCCTCGGCAAGCTGCCGGATACACGATATAAGGCGCTTGATGCACAGTATGCCAAAGAGCAGGACGCACTTGAGATTGAAATTGCGGAGTTGGAAAAGGCTGTTACCGGCTATGAGCAGAGCCAGAAATCAGCAGAGAAATTTATAGCCCTGATTGATAAGTACGAGAATTTTGACACGCTGACAAATACCATGCTCAACGAGTTTGTAGAGAAAATCCTTGTCCATGAACGCTCCCGAAAAGGCAGTCAGGATACCACGCAGGAAATTGAAATCTACTTTAATTTTTTAGGACGCTATATTCCACCATCCTTACAGCCGGTTCCTTTAACCCCAGAGGAACAGGAAGAATTGCGGAAAAGAGAAGAACGCAAGGACAGGCTCCATCAGAACTATTTGAAGCGGAAAGCCAGCGGCGCACAAAAACGGTATGAGGACAAAATCAAGGCGAAGAAAAAAGCGGAAATGGACGCTAAGAAAGCCTTGATCCGGGCTGAGGATATGAAAAAAGGTATTTTTTCTACTGTCGGGCAGCTGCCGAAAGAAGAACCGCGCAAAGCAACCAGCGCAGCAGTCTAATCATCATGGAGCAAAGGAGAATGAATATGAGTAAGTTGACTTACATTCGTTGCGGAGATTATGATATACCCAACCTAAAACTTTCTGTGCTGCCGGAAACTTCTATCGGCAAGTACGGCAGGATGCGAAAATCCTACCTGAAGGAACATCGCCCCATTCTCTACAACCAACTGCTGATGAGCGAGAAGTTGTATCCACACCTGTTAGAGATTGACCGGACAGCGCAGGAGCGCATGGACACCATGTTGCCTCACATGATGGAGGCTGCGGGTGTCACTGAGGAACTAAAAGCCTGTGACCCTATGCGTTGGGTGGGACTGATGAACACATTAACGGCACAGATTGAGGAAATTTTACTCATGGAACTGATTTGCAGCTGAATGGGAGGTGTGGGAAATGCTGACCTTTGAAAAGGTTCTGGAAGTGTTTCAGGCATATCTGGATGATGATTCTCTGTATGAGGTGGTGCAGACCAGCCACGGTTATACATTGATGGCATGGGAACCTCACCGGAATGACTGGTACAGCGCCGAAATACAGAAAACTCCGGAGGATTTGCGAAACGCCTTGCTGGATACATACGCCAACTTTCTGGAAGATAAGATTACCGGAAATGACCGCGATCTGACTGTGACAGAAACCGGAGAAATCCAGCAGAGGTGCCGGGAACTTTTGGAAAAGTGCCGGGAAACTTGATATAGAAACGCCAGAAGGAGGCCGCGATTATGCGTCCTCCTTCTGCTTCGCAGTCTGTTCCATTTTGAGCGCCCCGTCTATGGCACCTTCGATAATCGGCAGGTATTCTTCAGGGCAAAGCTTCAGCTTATGGCTGACCCGCTGCCGCTGTGCGCTTTCTTCCCGCATGATCTCCGGGTTAAAATATCGCTCTACGGGAAGTCCGCAGACCTTAATCAACTGGATCATCACAGGCAGGCTCGGAATCGCACCTTGATTCTCAATGTTGGCAAGATACCGCCATTCAATCCCAACCATTTCTGCCAATGTTTTTCGTGCCAGACGCTTTGCCTCTCGTGCGGCTTTGACATCCGCACCGAAGGTTTCAAAACCGGGACAATCTTCAACTTTCGCCATATAACATCACCCGGTTACATTGTATAATTCATACTTTGCCCGCGGAATGTTGCTATATGAAGGTTAGTTGAAGTTTATAATTCATATTCTATTTGTTGCATTGTTCGAGAAAGAGAACTATAATGTACTCTGTGGAGGTGCAGAATGGATTATATGACACTAAAAGAGGCCGCCGAAAAATGGGGCGTGACCCCACGATGGATAAACTATTACTGCACTGCGGGTCGCATCCCCGGTGCTGTAAAAATGGCGACGATTTGGCTGATTCCGAAAACTGCGGAAAAGCCGATTGATGGTCGGACAAAAAGAAGAAAGGGAGATAAGCATGAAAAAAATACTGCTGGTTGAAGATGACCCCAATATAGTGTCCTCCCTTACTTTATTTATGAAAAATGAAGGCTATCTGGTTGACAGTGCAAATGGACAACAAACTGCTTTACAGAAAATAGCTCAGGAACAATACGACATTATCCTTTTAGATATTTCGTTGAATGATGGAAATGGTTTTAGCACTTGCTCAGCAATTAAGAGCCAAAAAGACATTCCCATTATCTTTCTGACCGCAGATGATGATGAATTTAGTGTTGTTAGCGGTCTGGAATTGGGTGCAGATGATTATATTTGCAAGCCGTTCCGCCCAAGAGAATTATTGGCAAGAATCAACACTGTGTTGCGCAGAAAAAATGGAAAAAGTGAATTTCTGTCTTGTAAAGATATTACAGTTGATGTTCAAAAGGCGGTTGTCCGAAAAGGAAATACAGAGCTATTCCTTTCGGCATTAGAATACCGTTTGCTGTTGGTGTTTTTGCAGAATCCGGGTGTTGTATTTTCAAGGAAAAAACTACTTGAAATGATTTGGGATGTTACAGGTGATTTTATTAGTGACAACACATTGACTGTCTATATGAAAAGATTGCGAGATAAAATTGAAACAAATCCACAAGAGCCGGAAATTCTTTTGACTGTTCGCGGGCTTGGGTATAAGGCTGGTGAATAACATGGATTTTTTACGAAACAAGGAAGTTCGATTGCAAATAATGCTCTGTATTGGTGTGACGGTGATTGGGAGTGTTTTAAGCTATTTCTTTTGCATGAAGTTCTATTGGGTTACATTTTTAACTGGCTGCGCCATCACCGCTATTTCCCTTATATTCACATATCGCCGCTATATGAAGATTTCTTCTTTAAGTCAGGATATTGATAGACTATTACATGGTGAAGAAAGTATTCGTTTTGACGATTATGGTGAGGGAGAGTTAGCTGTTCTGGAAAATGAGATTTCAAAAATGACATTACGGCTTTTAGTGCAATCGGGACAGCTGCAAAAAGATAAAAAATATTTAGCGGATTCTTTGGCGGATATTTCCCACCAATTAAAGACACCGCTGACTTCTCTTGAAATATTGAATGCTGCGCTTTCACAAGAAGGTATTGATTTCGAACAGCAATCTTCACTATTGCATGAACAGTTATTACTGTTGTCACGTATGGAATGGCTGATTGACGTTTTATTAAAGCTGTCGCGTCTTGATGCAGGGACAATCAAATTCGAAAATAAGTCCTTTCCTGTGGAAAAATTAGTCCAGCAGGCAACAGCGCCATTTGATATCATGCTGGATATTAAAAATATTAAAATGGATATTTCAGATATAGAGGAAATTCAACTATACGGGGATATCAAGTGGCTTGCAGAAGCTTTGTCTAATGTTGTAAAAAATTGTATTGAATCTACTCCCGATGGAGGACAAGTAAAAATCAGCGCTGAAGAAAATGCCATGTATGTGAAATTGTGTGTTATCGATAGCGGAACAGGCATAGCGGAGGAAGATATTCCACACTTATTTGAGCGTTTCTATCGAGGTAAGAACTCCGGCAAAAACGGGGCAGGGATTGGCTTGGCCTTAGCAAAAGCAATTATCACGCAGCAGAACGGAAGGATTATCGCTGAAAACATAATGCCATGTGGGGCAAAATTTACAATTTTCTTTGACAGAGGGGTTGCATAATGCAATCCCTTTTTTGCAAAGTGACATTTTTGTAATGAAAGCGTAATAATAGAGTTATTTAAATTTGCTATGATTTCATCATTGTACGGAATTACTTTCAGCAGGAGGAAACAACAATGGAAATATTAAGAGTTGAAAATGTTTGCAAAACATACCACACAGGTGAAACCACAGTGAATGCCTTGACCGATATTTCATTTTCAGTGCAAAAAGGAGAATTTGTTGCAATAATTGGCGCATCTGGCTCTGGTAAATCCACTTTGCTCCATATTCTCGGCGGTATTGATCGTCCCACATCAGGCGAAGTAATTGTAGATGGTCAAAGTGTGTATGAACAAACGGAAGATCAACTTGCCGTGTTTCGCAGACGCCAAGTAGGACTGATTTACCAGTTCTATAACTTGATTCCGGTCTTGAATGTAGAGGAAAATATTACCCTGCCTATTAGGCTGGATGGGCGAAAAATAAATAAGAAGCGTTTAGCAGAATTGTTAGAGGTACTTGGCTTAACAAAGCGTAGAAAGCATTTGCCAAGTCAGCTTTCAGGTGGGCAGCAACAACGTGTGTCCATTGGTCGTGCGCTTATTAACGCTCCTGCAATTCTCTTAGCTGATGAACCTACGGGAAACCTGGATACACAAAACACACGAGAAATCATGCAACTTTTGAAAGCTTCTAATAAATCCTATCATCAAACGATTGTCCTGATTACCCATGACCGGGAAATCGCTTTACAAGCAGATCGGATTTTGGAAATACAGGATGGTCAGCTTGTCAGGGATGAGGTGATTCGCTGATGGAAACAATATTTACCCTTACATTAAGGACACTGCAACAAAACAAAAAGCGTGCATTTCTTACGATTTTCACGATCATTCTTTCGGTAGGTATGATGACTGCTGTCTTGTGTGGCGGCTGGTCCATGCTTCGCTTTTTGCAAGAGAAAGAAGCCGTATACGGTGGAGATTATGCGTATCGTATTGAACTCACCTCGCAGCAGCAAGCGGAAACTCTTATGCAAGGAAAGAATATAGAGAATGTGTCGTTGCTACGTTTCGCTGGAAGTAGTTTTTACGGAGAACCATCTAATAAAAATTTGCTTGCCATTGCAGAAATCAACGATGCATTTGTCGAAAATTTTTATCTGGAACAATATTTACTGGAAGGCCGTTACCCGTTCAATGAAAATGAAATTGTCTTAACGCAAGATTTTATTGACGATAATGGGCTTACATTCTCTGTTGGGGATACGATACAACTTTTACTTGGTACGCGAGTGTGGGACGAAATCGACACAGAGTTATATGGATTAGTAAATTATCTGGGTGATAGGGAAAGTTTTCATCCAGATACTGCGGAGCGGACATATACCATTGTTGGTATTGTATCTGAAATGAATGGGTCTAAAGTAGCCAGTGACTTTAACGCTTATATCGGAATTAGCAATAATGAAACTAATTTATCGGCATTTGTAAAGTGCAAGGATATTTCTAAGTCTATATACGCCGAAGCGGAAGAAAATGCAAAAGCAGTTGGTGGTATTGTGTCAGCATTCCATTCTGATTTGCTCATTTATCATGGTGTGACTGCGGGTAAGGGAGCTGTAAAGATGATTGCGGCTGTTGCTGTAGTTATTCTATTGCTAATGGCTGCTTGCTCTGCCATGATTAGCAATGTCCTTTCGATTTCTCTGCAGGAACGTATTAAGCAGCTTGGTATGCTTGCGAGTATCGGTGCAACAAGTAAACAGAAGAAAGCCAGCGTTACCATAGAAGCCTTTCTACTTGGCATAATTGGTATTCCATTGGGCCTGTTATTTGGTTTGGGTTTAACGGTTGTTGTTCTGGCAATGATACGGATTTCCTTTAAAGACACTTTTACTTTTGGAATGATTGAGCTAAAAACATATATTTATTGGCTCCCTTTTCTCCTGGGAGCAATTTCAGGTATTGGTTCTTTGTTTTTTGCTTGTAAAACTCCGGGAAAAATCGCTTCAAAAGTTACAGTAATCGATACATTGAAGCAAACCAACATTTATCAAGTAAAGCAAAAATGGATAACACATGGAAAACTAATGTCAATATTTTTTGGAATCTACGGATCGTTGGCTTCAAAAAATATCCATCGGAATCCGAAACGCTTTCGTGCGATAACGCTTTCTATTTTTTTAGCTGTGGTTCTTGGGTTATCCTTGTATAGTTTTTCGGATTTTATGCTTTTTCAAACATCTATGGATATGAAAGAAGATGGTTCAAGTTATACAGATGTTCAAGCTGCTGTTCCGTATAAAGATTTAGCAACTGCTGCGAAAGCAATTTCTGATGAGGGTATTTCAGCAGACATATCCTATCGTATTTCCCGATACATGACAGCTGCATTTGAGGAAGAAAATATCAATTCAGATATGGCGGGATACTTTATAAATGGCAACTTTGCAGAATTATATGTTGTGGGTATTGATGAAGAACATTTTCGCGCTATTTGTAAAGAAAATGATTTGAATTATACAGGATATGATGGCAAGCCAAATCACGGAATACTATTCAATCATGCAACTGGGAATTATGGTACGTCTCCAAATCGTGTTGTAGTTGGTTCTCCGTTTGTGCTTGAAAATGGGTGTAAAATCGAACTGGAATACGGCGACGATACAAATAAAACGGTCATTGTTCAAGATATTGTGAATGGAAATAATGCGAGTATTCAATCACAATTTGTTCAAGATAGAGCTGTCTTGATTGTTCCAATGTCTTTTTTTCAGTGGCTGCTGAATGATGATACCGCTATTGAACTTACCATTAACACAGCACAGCACGAAGAAGTTGCGGAGTGTTTAGCGGATACGGGATTTTTTCAAGTGGTTGATGTGGCAAGTACAACGGAAAATTCCCGCCAGACATATATGCTTCTCAAAATGATGGTTTGCATCTTCACGGTCTTAATGACAATGATTATTGGACTAAATGTATGCAATACGATTTCAAATACCATAGATGTCCGTAGAAGTGAGTTTGCAGTATTGCGATCTGTTGGCATGACATCTGGTGATTTAAAGAAAATGTTACTTTTGGAATCTGTATTATATGGCATGAAGTCGCTGATATTTGCAATACCGATCAGCTTAATCATTCATTATGTCATGTATTCCATGATTTCGAAAGGAATGACCCCATTTGTGTTTTATATCAATTGGGGAGCATACGGAATCGCTGTTATTATGGTTGCACTTGTAGTAGTAACGGCAATGCTGTTTTCTTTGCGAAGTATTGAAAAGGTTGAAATTGTGAAAGAATTGAAAACTGGGAGCATGTAGTTCAAGACAATCGGGAATTAGGCACATCTCGTAAAATGAAAGGAAAGAAATGAAATGAACAAAAAACATATTACTCATGGCAAGTTGAAAGTATTTATGATATTATTTTTGGCTGTTATTTTGATTGTTCTGGTTGTAGTATGCGCCAAGAAAATTAAACTTTCTCAAAACGAAAAAAATATTATCGGCACATGGAAAAACAGCAATTCAGAAAATGTAATTACAGTTCAAGACAGTGACACTCTAATACTGTACAATGACATTCCTGAAGCAGGTTTATATCATGGTAATGCTTCTTATCATTTCAGTTACACAGATACTATCTGTGTAACACAGGATGACATCAGTGCGGAGTTTTGTGTTGATGTTGATGAAAATCAATTGATAATCTACTTTGCAGGTCAGGTATATTTAGTGTTGCAAAAATAGTAACAGCGCGTAAATCAATTTAAGTATGTAGCATCATAGTACATATCGGAAAGCAGGACTCTCACCAGCTTTCAGTTACCATCCGAAAATCCAAGGCAACGCCTATTCTGATTCTGGCTTCCCAATTTTGTCATGCGGAGCACATGTGGGTATTTCGGCAAGGCGCACACGCATACATTTGAGAGCTGTATTTGACAGAGAAGTTTCTGGCAAAGGCTCAGGCACTCATACAGTTATATTGTGAGCTAAAGAAGTAGCTGGAAATATGCTATACGCTGGCTTTCGGCAAAGACCTTGTGATTGAGCCATTATTCAGGTGAGTGATACTTTATCATCGCTCATTTTGAAAGGGATGGACAAGAAAATAAAACAAACACAATATTTCTAATACTCTGCCGGACGACGGCAAAAGAAAAAAGCCGTCGTAGAGCAGACAATTTGACACGCCCATTTGAAACGGCGGCTTTGATTTTCAGAGCCGCCGTTTCTTTTCGTCTATCCTAAACCAACGACGACCTAACACCGTGTAAATCCACGGCGGCATATAGGAGGATTGCCGCCGTGTCTATGTTTGCCTTTTTTCACAGTACCCATGACCTGCACCAGCTAAAAAAAGCCTGTTTCCAGCAGCGGAGCAATGCGGCCAGCAGTATGCACTATACCATGTAACTAAACAGCCAAATATACTCTATTACGCTCGTATGGCTTTATGCCGTCCGGGTGCTTTTTTGTCCCTATGGAGCCGGAACATCGGGTCAGCATGGCCCGAACTTTATCCCCGGTGCCGCGCCCCACCACCCCATTCAGATTTTCCCAAAAAAGTCTGAATGGAGGAAGGACAGATGGAAGTTACCATCAATTATAACGGACAAGCTGTGGCCGTGGAGGTCACGCTGGAAGTCTATGAATTTCTTGATCGGGCAGATCACAAAACGGAGAACCTGTTCCATGAACAGCGGCGGCATTGGGATGGCCGGGAGTTTGACGAGTACATCATTACCACCGAGGGTGTAGGAGCCTACGGCGAAACGCCGGAAGAATACCTTTGCCGCATGGAAACGCTACATGAGCTGATGGCAGTTCTGGACACCTGTACCGAGGCCCAGCGCCGCCGGTTCCTGCTCTATGCGCTTGACGGGCTGAGCCTTGCAGAGATCGGTGTGCTGTGCGGCTGCTCCAAAGTGGCTGTGTATCAAAGTGTGGAGGCGGTCAGAAAAAAATTTATAAATTTCTTTGAAAACAGGCTTAACGAATGACCTGTTTTCTGGCTACCAAGTGAAAGGGATCATTTCCCTTATCTCAGCGAGGGGCGGACAGCGGACGAGCTGCCCGCCTCTCCGATTTTCAGGAGGTAAGCCTATGAAAACAATCAATCTGCGGTGGATGTATCCCCACTACCGGCATGACGAGTTTGTGGATGTTACGGACGAGGTATGGGCAGCGATGTATCAGGCCCAGCGGGAGATGGAGAACTATGAGCGTCGGAAAGTCTACCACCGCGCCTACTACTCTCTGGACGCATACAGCTGGCTGGAAAATTACGCACTGGAACACAGCAGATCGCCGGAAGATATTTTGCTGGAACGAGAAGAAATGACCACCCGCCTGCACCTGATAGCAGCTCTGCCGGTGGCTCTGGCTCATGCCACTCCGACACAGGCCCGCCGTGTTCACGCCTACTACATTGGAGGTATCAAGCAGCCGGAAATCTCCCGGAGAGAGGGCGTCCACAGCAGCAAGGTCAGCGTTTCCATCCGTCGGGGGCTGCGGAATATGCGCCGTTGCTATGATGGCCTTTTCCAAACAGAGTGAGGGCGTGCCTATGCAGACCATCAATCTCAAACAATATTATCCATTTTGCAAAGAGGACATTTTTGTGGAGGTGTCCGATGAAATCGTCGAAGCGTTTCTTCTGGATAAGAGAGCCGAGGCCGCCAGGGAACGCAAGATGTTCCGCTATAAGGCGTTTTACTCCCTCGATTGTAACGACGGAATCGAAAATGCTGCAATCGGCTGGGCGCAGCCATTGCCAGAGGATTATCTGATAGAAAAAGAGGAATTAGCCGAATACGAAGAACTGATACGGCGATTGTACGAAGCCATTTCTTCCCTGCCACCTATGCAGGCCCGCCGTGTCCATGCCCGCTATATGCTGGGCATGAAAGTGAAAGATATTGCCGCAATGGAAGGTATCACACCATCGCAGGCGGGAAAATCCATCCACGCTGCACTGCGGAGGTTGCGCCGGTACTTTGTGCGTCAGAAATGGACGGTCAATCTATGAGCGTTTCCAAAGAAAAGAGGTGCATGATATGAACGAAAAAATTACAGCCCACCCCCAAAAAGAAGAACGGGAGAAAGTCCTGAAGGAAATCCAGCAGCTTGAAAACCGAAAGAAGATTTTGGAGAACAAGCAGCGGAACGAAGAACGCAGGGTTCGCACCCGCCGCCTGATTGAGCGCGGAGCCATTTTGGAGGGGATTTTTCCGCTGGCTCCCAACCTTTCCGGAACAGAGGTCAAAGCATTTTTGATTACCCTGTCCCATCTTCCGGGGGCTGCGGAATTGACTGCAAACCTGTCAAAATCCGGGGATACGCCATAAGTCCCTTGTTTACAAGGGCGCACTTATACACCGTTGCCGGTGCTGTGCGCCCTGCCGGGGGCGTTGCGTACTTCGTCCGCGATGGGAAGCTACGCTCCCCAAACCCCTTGTGCGCTCTGCGCAGCCGGACACCCGCTTTGCGTTTGTCAGGCTCCACAGAGCCTGTTATCCCCTCACTGAAAGGAGGTGTTCCCCATAGATTTCTGTCATATCCCCGTCAGTATTATCAAGCGCAGCGCAGGCCGTTCTGCCGTTGCCGCAGCTGCTTACCGCAGCGGAACCAAGCTGACAAATGAATGGGACGGAATGACCCACGACTACACCCGGAAAGGCGGCATTGTCCATGCGGAGATCATGCTGCCTGCCCACGCCCCGCCGGAATTTGCAGACCGTTCTATCCTCTGGAACAGCGTGGAGCAAATCGAGAAAGCAAGAGACAGCCAGCTTGCCCGCGAGATTGAGGCAGCTTTACCCCGTGAACTGTCCGGCGAACAACAGCTTGCCCTTGTGCGTGCCTATGTGAAGGACAACTTTGTAGACAAAGGAATGTGCGCCGACTTTGCTATCCATGACAAGGGAACCGGCAACCCTCATGTCCATATCATGCTGACGCTCCGGCCGTTGAAAGAAAATGGACAGTGGGGCGCAAAGTGCCGCAAGGCATACGATCTGGACGAGAATGGACAGCGTATCCCGGATGGGAAAGGCGGCTGGAAAAATCATCGGGAGGATACGACCGACTGGAACGATAAAGGAAATGTGGAGATTTGGCGGGCAGCGTGGGCAGCCTACACCAACCGGGCACTGGAATCTGCCGGTAGACCGGAGCGTATTGACCACCGCAGCTACAAGCGGCAGGGCATTGATAAAATTCCCTCTGTCCATCTGGGGCCAGCTGCCAGCCAAATGGAAAAGCGCGGTATCCGCACCGACAAGGGGGAAGTAAACCGACAGATCGTCGCCGACAACAAGCTGCTGAAAGAAATCAAAGCTCGCATTACCCGTCTTTATCGCTGGTCGAAAGCGGAAGCGGAAAAACCACAAACGCAGCAAAGCAGCTTGACCGCCTTGTGGGAAGCCCAACAGCAGTTGAACGCTCCCCGCACCCGCACCGGCAAAATCCGGGCTTTGCAGGAAAGCGCTGCACTATTCAGCTTTTTGCAGGTAAACGGCATCCAGTCTATGCAGCAGCTTCATGAAAAAATCGCTGATATGAACAGCTGTTACTATGACCTGCGGGGAAAGATCGTCAAGGCTGAGCGCCGGATCGCCATTCTTACCGAACGCGGGGAGATGTGGGAACAGTACAACCAGTACAAGTCCATCCACAAGCAGCTTGCCAAAGTAAAACCGGAAAAACGGGAACAGTTTGAGCAGCGCCACAGCCGGGAACTGATCCTGTATGATGCAGCAGCCCGGTATCTGAAAGAACTGAAAGACAGCGGCGAGGGGATCACCCCGAAGGCATGGCAGCGGGAAATCGACCAGCTGGCCGCCGGAAAGCAGACGGACACGCTTGCCATGAAATCCATGCGGGAGGAGTTGAAAGCAGTGGAACGGCTCCGCAAAACCGCCGAGCAGCTGTCCCGACAGGAAAGGGACAAGTCTCACGACCGTGGGCCGGAGCGGTAAAGGCTACCGCGTTTTGGCGTACCCCTGTCAAGTGCGTCGCGTTTCACGACATACTTTTGCATACAGAAAAACCGCCGTACAGGTTTCCCCATACGGCGGCAGACTGTTTATTTGCCGAACAAGTCGCTGTGTGTGCCGGTGCGGGCCAGCGTCAGCACCAGAACATCATCCTCTATGCGATAGACAAGCAGCCAGTCCGGGAGAATATGACATTCCCGATGACCTGCCCAATCGCCGGACAGGTCATGGTCACGGTTCTTATCCGGCAGCGGTTCGCCCATTGCCAGCAATGCTACGACCTGCTCCAGCAGCTCAATCTTCAAGCCACGCTTGATGGCTCGTTTGTAGTCCTTTTTGAAACTGGTCGTGTACTTGACGGTATATTTGGTTTCTTTCATCTTTTCAGGTCAGCAAATAACTCGTCAAGGTCATTGTAGCCCTTTACAGACGGGTCTTTTGCAATCCTTTCCGCTTCCAGCATGGCAGCAACCGTTTCTTTGTTCGGCTGTTCCAGCCTTACTTCAAAGGGAATGCCGCCTTCACGAAGCGACTGGCGCACAAAGATGTTAAACGCCGTAGTCAGGTTCATGCCAAGTTCCGTAAACAGTGCGTCCGCCTGCGCTTTCAAATCTGCGTCCATGCGGATACTGATGTTTGTGGTATTTCCAGCCATACGATCAACCCCTTTCTGCTGGCAATTATAGTATATGCCATTTGCACGAAGAAAACAATACTTTGCACGAATATTTAACAATAAATTCATTCAAGGAGGTTACCTGCTTTATGAAAGAAATCATTTATGAAGAACAACAAGACTGAACCTATCCCTGTCATGGATTACCGCCAGTACCGCAGAGCGCGGAAACTGGTGCATGAGTGCTGCAACTACATTGCCGGAAACTGTATCGCCCTGGACGATGGGGAGGAATGTATCTGTGTCCAGTCCATTTCCTACTCCCTGTTGTGCAGGTGGTTTCGGGCGGCGGTATTGCCGCAGGATAAGGAACTGGAAACGGCGCTGTTCCACCGGCTGAATGCTAAGAAATGCGCCGTATGCGGGGCGCTGTTTACCCCCGGTTCTAACCGGGCTAAATACTGCCCGGAATGTGCCGCACGCATGAAGCGGATTAACGCCGCAAAGCGCAAGCGGAAACAACGGGAGAAATGTCACGCTTTAGGGGCTGAAAAACCCTTGTAAATCAAGGCTTTTTTTGAGGGTGTCAAAGGCAGTCTGATAGATTTATCCTCTGACCCCTAAAATAGCCTTAAAATGCGTACAGAATCCCAAAAGAACCCCTAAGGAGGAACCCTATGTCAGACAATCGAAAATATTATTACCTGAAACTCAAAGAAAACTATTTTGATGATGATTCCATCGTGCTGCTGGAAAGTATGCAGGACGGTGTGCTGTATTCCAACATTCTGCTCAAGCTGTACCTGAAATCGCTGAAACATGGCGGGCGGCTCCAGCTTGACGAGGACATCCCTTACACAGCGCAGATGATCGCTACCATTACCCGCCAGCAGATCGGCACTGTGGAGAGAGCCTTGCAGATCTTTTTGAAGCTGGGTCTTGTGGAAGTGCTGGACAGCGGCACATTCTACATGAGCAACATCGAACTTTTAATAGGCCAGTCCTCTACCGAGGCCGAGCGAAAGCGGGCTGCAAGGCTTCAAAATAAGGCTCTTTCTGCGCTCCGGACAAGTGGCGGACATTTGTCCGACATTCGTCCACCAGAGATAGAGATAGAGTTAGAGAAAGAGATAGAGATAAAGAGAGAGATAGAGAAGGTACGCCCTGAAACGGGGCACCCTTCCCACACCTATACGCCCGGCCACATGGATTTTTTGGCGGAGGTGTACCGCTCTTTGGCTGTTTTAGATGGGGCCATCTTGGTGATCTCCGCTAAAGATGGCGTGCAGGCCCAGACCCGTATTCTGTTCCATGCCCTGCGGAAAATGAACATTCCCACCGTTATCTTTATCAACAAGATCGACCAGGCTGGCGTTGATTTGCAGAGCGTGGTTCAGTCTGTTCGGGATAAGCTCTCCGCCGATATTATCATCAAGCAGACGGTGTCGCTGTCCCCGGAAATAGTCCTGGAGGAAAATACCGACATAGAAGCATGGGATGCGGTCATCGAAAATAACGATGAATTATTGGAAAAGTATATCGCAGGAGAACCAATCAGCCGGGAAAAACTTGCGCGGGAGGAACAGCAGCGGGTTCAAGACGCCTCCCTGTTCCCAGTCTATCATGGCAGCGCCAAAAATGGCCTTGGCATTCAACCGTTGATGGATGCGGTGACAGGGCTGTTCCAACCGATTGGGGAACAGGGGGGCGCCGCCCTATGCGGCAGCGTTTTCAAGGTTGAGTACACCGATTGCGGCCAGCGGCGTGTCTATCTACGGTTATACAGCGGAACGCTGCGCCTGCGGGATACGGTGGCCCTGGCCGGGAGAGAAAAGCTGAAAATCACAGAGATGCGTATTCCATCCAAAGGGGAAATTGTTCGGACAGACACCGCTTATCAGGGTGAAATTGTTATCCTTCCCAGCGACAGCGTGAGGTTAAACGATGTATTAGGGGACCAAACCCGGCTCCCTCGTAAAAGGTGGCGCGAGGACCCCCTCCCCATGCTGCGGACGACGATTGCGCCGAAAACGGCAGCGCAAAGAGAACGGCTGCTGGACGCTCTTACGCAACTTGCGGATACTGACCCGCTTTTGCGTTGCGAAGTGGATTCCATCACCCATGAGATCATTCTTTCTTTTTTGGGCCGGGTGCAGTTGGAGGTTGTTTCCGCTTTGCTGTCGGAAAAATACAAGCTTGAAACAGTGGTAAAGGAACCCTCCGTCATTTATATGGAGCGGCCGCTCAAAGCAGCCAGCCACACCATCCATATCGAGGTGCCGCCCAACCCGTTTTGGGCATCCATAGGACTGTCTGTTACACCACTCTCGCTTGGCTCCGGTGTACAATACGAGAGCCGGGTTTCGCTGGGATACTTGAACCAGAGTTTTCAAAACGCTGTCAGGGATGGTATCCGTTACGGGCTGGAGCAGGGCTTGTTCGGCTGGAACGTAACGGACTGTAAGATTTGCTTTGAATACGGGCTTTATTACAGTCCGGTCAGCACGCCGGCGGACTTCCGCTCATTGGCCCCGATTGTATTGGAACAGGCATTGAAGGAATCGGGGACGCAGCTGCTGGAACCTTATCTCTCCTTCATCCTCTATGCGCCCCAGGAATACCTTTCCAGGGCTTATCATGATGCACCGAAATACTGTGCCACCATCGAAACGGCCCAGGTAAAAAAGGATGAAGTTGTCTTTACTGGCGAGATTCCCGCCCGCTGTATACAGGCATACCGTACTGATCTGGCCTTTTACACCAACGGGCGGAGCGTATGCCTTACAGAGCTGAAAGGATATCAGGCCGCTGTCGGTCAGCCGGTCATCCAGCCCCGCCGTCCAAACAGCCGCCTGGACAAGGTGCGCCATATGTTTCAGAAGGTAATGTAAAGATACATAATCGTCAAGACGGCAACAATCAGAAGTTATGGAGGGTAACAATGGAATATAGTAAGGAAGATTTAATGGAAGCAAAAAAGCAAATTTGGGGAGTGGGAGAGAACATGGGAACAGAGGAAAGTAAAAAAATCTGGGAGGAGAACGCACAATTTTGGGATAATGCAATGGGTGACGAATCTAATGAATTTCACAGAGAGGTAGTGCGCCCCAAAGTAACGGAACTTCTATCTCCTAATCCTGCGGATTACATTTTGGATATTGCGTGTGGCAATGGAAATTATTCTTCGTATCTTGCACAAAGAGGTGCTTCGGTTGTCGCTTTTGATTACAGCAAAAAAATGATAGAATTGGCTAAAAGACGGCAATCACAATATGCAAAACAAATTGAATTTTGTGTGGCGGATGCGACCGATAGAAAAAGTATATTAGAATTAAAAAGAAATCGAGCCTTTACGAAAGCAGTTTCTAATATGGCAATTATGGATATTACGGACATTGAACCACTTCTTATGGCTGTTTATGAACTGTTGCAGGAAAGCGGAATTTTTGTCTTTGCAACGCAACACCCTTGTTTTGTCACGTTGACTGAAAAATATATGACACCGCACAGTTACTATGATATAGCGATTGAAGGGCAACCGAAAGAGCAGATTTATTATCATCGTTCCATACAAGATATTTTTAACCTTTGTTTTAGAGCTGGATTTGTCATTGATGGATTTTATGAAGAATGTTTCAAAACCAACAAAGAAATTCCTATGGTAATGATAGTAAGGCTTAAGAAGGTAAAACGTGATAGCTTAAAATAAATTCAAGTTTGTCGGGTAAATAGCAAACCCAGCCGAGCCAGTCAACGATAAAATGAACGCCGCTTCGCGCCGTCGTTGACAGCCCCGCCCGTCTTTGCTGGTAGGCAATCAAGGGGCGACAGCAAGGAGTACTGCCGCCCCGCACTATTATTCAGAGAGGGGGAATTTCCATGACCGAAGATGAAGCCTACAAGGTGCATATCCAGTACACATTCAATGCCTTTTGCAAGGTAGTCATTCGTCACGCAGCCATAGATAAAATCTTGAAGCTGCGCCGGAGGTGGGAACGGGAAGTTTCCCTTGATTATCTGATGAGTGAAAAGTTTGTCCAGCTTGCCGAGCCGGAGTAGCTTGAAGAATATCTTTTTACCGCCTGCGGCCAGACCGCCGTTCTGTATCATGCGGAGCTTGCCGCCGCCCTTGCCCTTTTGCCGGAGCAGACGCAGGAAGAAATTTTTCGTTACTATTTCCTGCGCCAGCCGCAGCGAGTGATCGGCGTACATATTGGCCGGACACGCAGCACAGCGGGGCGGCATATCCGGCTTGCCTTGCAGCGGTTAAGGCGGCTCATGGAGGGAAATGACTATGAGTAAACTTCTCCCCTATGAAACAATCGTCAAAGCCCATGAGGGCGACCCGGACGCAATCGACACCATTCTTTCCCACTATGCCGGATATATCCGCTACTGTTCCAAAGTACACGGGAAAGTCAACGCCGAAGTTGAGGAACATATAAAGCAACAGCTCATTGCCGCCCTGTTCAAATTTCGCTTTGACCGATAAACAAAGAACAAACACTGGCTGTCATTAGCGGTTTCACTCCAGCCAGTTTACAATTCATCTATTCCTAAAGGAAGCAGGTCATAGTATAATAGAACCAACGACAAATATACTTTTAGGGGAGATATAGCAATATGAAAAGTAATAAATACTTAACTATTGGCTTATTAACAGGATTTATTGTCGGTGGTTGCATAGGTGTGTTGGCATGGGCGTTTTTGCAAAATCTTTTTGCTATTTCTATTTGTGCAGGTATCGGAATGTTGATTGGAATTGTTATAGGTACATTGATTGATTATGAAAAAAATAATCATCAAGAGAAATAGAAAAAATGCACAATGCCTTAAAGGGAAAACAGGAATTTATTGTGCTATCCATCATCGGGCCAACCTGACCTGAACTTTCAAAACTGAATATCCACCGCCCATCGGCGGCCAGCGAAAGCAGTAAGTCTGAAAAAGATTTGCTGCTTTTTTCTTTATCCGTTTGGCAAAATCGCAAAGTCATCCGTAGTAGGTAGGTGAAGCCGGAAACAAAAAATTTTCTGCGGCGGTAGCCAAATCTGCATTTTCTGTATTTCTAAGGCAAAGGAAAATTTGAGAAAATTCCCGGCAAGCGGGTAGCTGGCGGCCTTTGAAATGTATCTTTAGCGGAAAGAAAGAACTGCGGGTAAAAATCGCCCCACGCCGTAAGATTTTTGCAGAAATCCGGCCAAAACAGGCGGCAGCTATACGAGTAGTAAGTGCAAGGGGAAATCTACGGCTTACTTAGAGCAAGTTTCTACCACGGTGCCAAAATCCGCAATTCTGCGGTTTTGCCCCTCGCGGGAAACTTGTTGGGGAGTGCCTTCCCCAAACCCTGCTATGCGGCTTACGCCGCAAAAATATTTCTGTCCGGCAGACAGGAAATGCCCCGAAAATAGCTAACAGACCAGCCCATTTTTTGTGATAAGTGAAAGGAGGTTTACAGCCCATGCCGAAGCGATACAACACCCCCCACCGCAGCCATGTTGTGAAAACCCGGCTGACCGATGAAGAATACGCCGACTTCACAGAACGGCTTGCGCCCTATGGTATCAGTCAGTCCGAATTTCTCCGGCAGGCCATCCGGCGCACTACCATACGCCCCGTACTCCATGTGTCGTCAGTCAATGACGAGCTGCTCTCCGCTGTCGGGAAGCTCACAGCCGAGTACGGCAGGATTGGCGGCAATCTCAACCAGATTGCCCGCACCCTCAACGAGTGGCATAGCCCCTACCCGGCTATGGCAAAGGAATTGCGGGAAGCGGCCGCCGACCTTGCCGCCCTCAAGTATGAAGTCCTAAAGAAAGTAGGTGACGCCGTTGGCAACACTCAAGCATTTAGGCTCTAAGAACGCCGACTACGGAGCCGCCGAACAATACCTGCTCTTTGAGCATGACGAATTTACTATGAAGCCCGTCCTTGATGAAAACGGCAGGCTTATCCCCCGTGAGGATTATCGCTTGTCCACGCTGAACTGCGGCGGCGAGGATTTTGCCGTTGCGTGTATGCGCTCCAATCTCCGCTATGAGAAAAATCAGCGGCGGGAGGATGTGAAAAGCCACCACTATATCATCAGCTTTGACCCACGGGACGGGCCGGACAACGGCCTGACCGTAGACCGGGCGCAGGCGTTGGGGGAGCAATTCTGTAAAGAGCATTTCCCCGGCCATCAGGCCCTTGTCTGCACCCACCCGGACGGGCATAACCACAGCGGCAACATCCATGTGCATATCGTCATTAACAGCCTGCGGATAGAGGAAGTGCCGTTCCTGCCCTACATGGACAGGCCAGCGGACACGAAAGCCGGGTGCAAGCACCGCTGCACCGACGCAGCCCTACGCTACTTCAAGTCCGAGGTCATGGAGATGTGCCACCGGGAAGGACTTTACCAAATCGACCTCTTGAACGGCAGCAAGAACCGTGTCACAGACCGGGAATCAAGCCCCCTTTACAATATGTAGCACAAGCCGCCACACCCCTGAAGCGGCTTGTGCAGGGAAAGGAGTATGCCGATAAAGGCAGAGAAGATTAACGCTTGACAGGAAGGCTCAAAGAACGGCTGGAGCCGTTGTAGATTTCCAGAATCTGCTTCATGTGGCGGTCTGCGATATTGCCGGTGTCCTTTCGTGCAATTTTGGTGATCGGACGCACCTCGTTTGCTCTGTTCATGTCCACATCTGCGCCCAGAAACGCCTGTACCGGGTCAATGATAACAAGCCTTGCGTTGTTCTCACGGATTGCCCTTGCTATGCGCTCATCGGCAAGGGTCAGCGGTGTGTCCCTATCGTCAATGACAAGCACTCTTTCAAGGTCTGCTTCCGCTTCCATCAGCCGGGGCTTAACGGTATCGCCCAGACCGTCCTCGGCGGTTTGATAGATGATATTAAAAGGCTCAAGGGTCTCCATACCGGGCAAGGGCTTTCGGTTGGTGCAAGCCGCCGCAAGACGCATGGCAAAGTATGTCTTGCCCTCGCCGGGGTTGCCCTGTATGATGGTCAGCTTTCCAAATGGGATATACGGAAACCATAGCCAATCCACGCTCGTCAGCTCCACATCAGCCATACGGAGCATTGGGACAGGCTGGGCGGTGGGCAGCTCTCGCAGCGTGATTGTCTCGGCTATGAATTTGCGGCTGGGAATGTCCCCTTGCTGACGGAGAACATCGTTCCAGTCTTTCCTTGCCGGGACAAGGCGAATGACGGCGATCTCGCCGGGAATGTCCTGTGCCAGCCGGGTGCAGGCTTCACTTCCTGCGGTGTCGCTGTCAAGGCAGAGGAACACTTTTCGGGTGTCCTTGCGTTCAGAAAGGAAACGGTCAAGGGCTTTGCCTGAAACGCCGCCCAGGGCAAGGTAGCTCCTTGTCTGCCAGTCCTGCGGATAAAGGCAGATAAAGGACAAAAGGTCAATCGGTGCTTCAAAGACAAAGAGCTGGTTGCCGTTTCCCTCATAGTGGAACGGATAGGATTTGTCAGACCCGGCAATGTCCTGTCTGAATGGGTCTGCCGTTCCTCGCACATGGGCGTATCTCGGCGTACCGCTTCGGTCTCTGCCGACAAACACAACATTGTGCCGCTTTGCGTCCTCGTAAATATCCCCGGAAGGAAGAAAAGCCTCAACAAGCGTTTTGTTGAGACCTCGGCTTTCTGTGAGATATTGGATTGCTCTGTCGGCTGTCCTGTTGTGCAAGGGCAAGTGAAACGCTGTGTGCGGTGCTGTGCTGGCTTCGCTCTGTCCCTCACCGCTTTCGCCGGTTAAGAGCTGGACAGCTTCGGGAAAGGACTTGCCGTAAAACTCCATGACAAAATCAATGGGATAGCCGCCCTTGCTCTGGCTGTGGCGAAACCACTTGTTTCCCCGGACGGTCAGGCTGTCATGTTCTTTCCAGCGGTATTCCCGTCCGCTTTTGACAAGTGTCTCTCCCTGTGTACGGAGAAAATCTTCCAGACTGACGGCGTTTGCCCGGTCAATCTGTGCTTGGGTATAATTCATCGGGATAGTTCCTCCTTTTTGTGTCGTGTTTGGGGTCGATTTTGGAGCTTTTGTTCCTCTGTGCGTTCGTTAAATCGGGCGGCAGTATCTACACATGACTTGACCTTCCAAAGGCGGTGTAAATCGTCTCTGACGGTCTTAAACTCGCCATAGGCGGTGTTGTGCGCCTGTTCCAGCTCGTCATACTCTTCGGTCAGCTTTTTCATATCCACCTTGCCGTCCGGGAACTCCCCGGTCAGCTTTCGTCTGGCGGCGTAGAACTGTTTGGGTTCCGCTTCATGCTCTGCCTTGTACTTGGCTCTGGGCTTCTCAAACTTGATTTTCTGCAAGCCGTCATAGACAGGCTTCAAGCTCTGGAAAGCAGCGGAGCTGTCATAGAGCTGCTTAATTGCTTTCATTCGGGCGGTCTGTTCGTCCAGCGTTTTCTTCAAGCTCTCTGTGGCAGCACTGTGTTCGTTGACATGGCTTTCCAAATCTTCAAGGGTGTAAATGCCATTCTTCCGAAGATAATTGAAAGTCTCGTTCATCTCCTTTAGATTGCTGACCTTGCCTTTCTGGGAATACGCCCCGGCGTTGCGGCTGGTGTAATAGGCGTTCAGCAGAGAAACAAGGTCGGGTGCCTGCGGCTTGGCGAGCTCCGCTTTTGCTTCGGCAATCCAATCAAACAGGAGAGCGATTTTCTTCTTGATATCCCGGATAACGGCATTGGTGGCTCTAATCCAGCGATTGAACTCGCCTTTCTCGGTGCGTATGCCTTTCTTCTCCATTGCCCGGACGGTTGCGCCCTCATGGACGGTGGGAAGAAGCTCCACACCCTGACGCTCATAGCTTCGGTGGTCGATACGAACGTCAAGCCCCTTTTCCGCAAACTTGGCGTTGCATAGCTCCGCCCATGTCTGCCGCCAGTATTCCAGCGTTTCGGGACTGCCCCAGTCGGTAGTGGGAACGGCGTTAAAAATATAGTTTCCGTCTGCGTCCCGGATACGGTTGCCGTCCTCGTCCAGCTCATACACCCGGCGTTGCTTTAGTCCCCATTTGCCGTTCTGCTCGATGGGGCGGATAGGGCAAAGCACATGAAAATGTGGGTTTGGTATGCCGCCGTCCTCCCGGTCTGGCTGGTGTACGGCGAAGTCAACCACCATGCCACGGCTCACAAAGTTCTCCAATAAAAATTGCCTTGCAAGAGCGATGTTTTCCTCAAGGGAAAATTCATTCTGCAAGGCAATGTCAAAGCTGTATGCAAGCTGGGCGTTCTTACCACGCTCGGCTTTTTCCACGGCGTTCCACAAGGTCTGACGGTCTGCAAATTCCGGGGGAGCATGGGACGGCAAGAGAATGTCAGAGCAGATCACGCCGCCCTTGCGGGTGTAGTCGCTGTATTCGCCGTAATACTCGCTATACAATCGCTCCCCGGCTCGGTAGGCAGCAGAAGCGATAGCGGACTGTCCTGCGCTTCGCTTAGTCTGCGTGACACTCAGATGAAATAGTGCCATCGGCTTTCAACTCCTTTCCTCCGTTCGCTTTGTTGATGTGGGTAATCGCCATGTGACGGACGGCTCGCTGGACTTCGGACAGAGAAAAGATGTGTTCCATCAGCTCTGTCATTTCGGTGCGTGTCAAGTCCTTAACCTCCGGGGCAACGCTTTCCACCATGCCGCCCAGATTGCAAAGGCGGTGGGTGCGTTTCTTGCGTTCGCCTTTCTCATAGTGTTTCTTCCTCTGTTCCAGCCTTTGGAGCTTGTGCTGTTCCTGAAGAAGCTGAGCTTCAGCTTGTTCTTTTTCGGCTCTAAGCTGGTCGAGGGTTTTCGTTTTTGCCATGTTTCATGACCTCCTTTTTTGAAAATGGGTATAAAAAAAGACCGCTGATTTTTTCACACGGTCATGTGTATCAACGGTCTGTTTTTTAGTATTCAGTTGCAATGATTATCTCACTTTAGTTTACGATACCAGCTATATAATCATAATCAATTTTTTCTGAAACCACCTTGTAAAAGAAAGGGTCTTTCCGAATAGTATCATCGGAATTGATGATAAAGTTATTCCAATCATCGGCTTCATTACCATCGGATAAATAAATGGTCATCTTAAAGCTATATCCAGAATAACCAACAGACGGCTTCGACCTTTTTAACTTGATTTCATTTAGATTTTCAATAATATGTTCGATTTGTGTCTCATCTGTGATGTGAGTTGCATTTCCAGTATTTCCATTGAATACGACAATTTCTATAACTTCATCATGTTCCAAATCCATCAAGTTAATAGGAACATTGTACCAGATACCAATCCCTACTGCGAGAACCGCTACAATAGTTAGTAACATTACCAATTTCCGTTTCATAATTATGCTTCTCCTTTTAGTTGGATTTTCAAAATCAAACTTGCTGGCGGCGAACAGCATTTCATGCTGTTTGCGGACGGCAAGTCCACAGGGGATAGCCGCATAAGCGGCGCAAGGGGGTGTAGCCACCTTGTCGAAACGAAGTGACGGAAACATTCGAGGTCAGGCAGTTTTCTTCTGCTGACAGAGAATGAAGCTCCGCAGGACGCACTACTCTCGACAGAGAGTATAGAAGTGCGCCCTTAGAGTTCTAAGGGTATTTTTAGATAATTGGGAATGTTTCTTTGTCAAACTGCGTAACATTGAACACGATACGCCACTCGACATCATCACCAACCGGTTCAAAGTGCAGAGCAGAACAAGCAGCATGAAGTTTTTCTTGTGAATTTGTTCCATATATAACTGCTGTCGGACCATCTGCACCACCAATAACACCAACAACAAAACAGGAACTACTGCCAACTGGACGGAACGAATGATCGTCTGGTGTAACTTCTATCGGTCTATCGCCTTCATCACAGTCAAAAACCGAAATGTTCTCCATCGGTTCAGGGGTAAGTGTATAACTCATGGCAATATAATGTGTCGGATAAATCCAGCGATCAGAACCAAAACTATTTTGAGGAACTGTCTGCTGTTCTATTTCCTGCACGGTCAGTGTATGGGTTATTCCGCTAACAGGATGGGAAAACATAAATGAATCTCCGGGTGCGTGAACTTTGAAATGTGAGCCTGGAACTTGTCCTGGTTGCTGCTCCATTGTAAGAAAAAGTTTATTGATTTCAGGGTGATGCTTGGTTCCCCAAGGAAATACGTCTCTGCATATGACCCAGCCATAAGTACTATCCAGCCCATAATGGTCGATTGCCCATTTTGCTTCCAACTCATTGATAACGCCATCTGGCAGACAAGGATTAAAGCTCACAGCGCAGCCATGGGTTGTCTGTAATATTTTCTCGTTTAACTTCAAGCAAGGTTTGAAGTTAAAACAAAGTGGGTTTTCCCATTCCATCTGCATCTGTTGCTCACGGGTAAAATTTTCACATGAGTCATTTTCCCAGTCCAGATTCCATTTTTTCATGAAGTCACGGATGCTTTCTGAATCAACTCGCATACAAAAATCAACGACAAGTCCTTTGCTACATGAATAAGCTGCCGGAATTACCCAATGATATCCAGCCCAATCGAATTGTTTATCCAGCTTGATCTCTTTTCCGGCACGGTCTTTACCTCGATGTCCCCAGAAATCTCCATCAAAGTAGACCTTCCATTCAGGGGCAACCAATTCTGCCTCTGAAGTCATATCATTATCGTAATAATCTTCTGTGTATTTAATCTGACTGTAATCAAAGGAAGATTGCAGGTTTTTGATATATGTCCACGGTTGTTCCATAGGCAACAAATTCATCTTCTCTGAAATTTCCGATAAAGTTTGCTGTTGTTCCTGGGTTGTAGGGTTTTCATTGAGAAAGGCTTCAAACTGTGCTTCGTTCCACATCCACGCTTGTTCCACTGCCGCCACATCACCACAAGCCAGTATAAGCCGCAGAAAGTCGGTAAAATTTTCAGCTACTGGATGAACATAATCAGGAGAAGTATTCATGGGGCTGACAGAGAAAACCATCTCTCCAAATCCACGAATGAAACAGAAGTGGATACCATCTATCCCTGCCCATCCAAAAACCGATGCCCCTTTTGGGGTACAAAAATAATTTGTATTATCCTCACGGAGTTCAACTCCCACAGGACTTAAATCGACACCCCGCTGTAAAAATTTTTTCAAAATTCTATTCATTAAGCATCCCCCCATAAAATTAGTGCTATCACGCTCTTTATTGTAGTAAATTTTATCACAAGAGTGTGAATAAATCTACTGGCGAATGCTGAAACCGCCCGAACAGTTTCTTTCTGCTCAGGCGGCTTTCTTCATCTATTTTTCTTTCTTCTGCTGCACTTGTTCATGGGCTTCCTGCTGAACATCAGCCCAGCGGAAAAGCCATACTTGAAGTGACTTTCACTTTCTTCACATTGGGCGATTGCTGTCTGCGCCCGGAGTTCCTGCACCAGCTCATAGTCCTCTTTGCTGAGCCGCTGGGACAACTGCTCCATGAGCTTTTCACAGGCTATGACTGCCTTTCGGTATTCCGGTGATGTAGGTACAACTGTCTCGCAGGGATAAAACTCCCCATTATACATGGCTTCCAAAATCATAGCTTTACCTCTCTCAACAGTAGATTAGTTCCGTCTTGATGATTTCCTCTGCCCGGCAGCGGATGGAGTTCATTGACTGCACCCATAACATCTGATTTTCCGCTTTCATGGCTTCGGTCACGCCCTCGGCTTTCATCATCTGCCGGATAATCAAGTCCAGCCTGTCTGCCGCCTGCTCGTTCAGATCGGCAACGACGGTGTGGAGCCTGCCGGACAAAATTAGCTCGTTGTAAAGCATGGGACGGTGCAATTTCAGATAGGACTGGTGCAAGCGTCCCCAATGCCCAATAGGTCGGCGTTCCTCCGGCAGCTTCAAGTCCGGCACATAGTAGTCGCCCACCAACACATAGTCCATACCGTTCTCATGGATTCTCGGTTTCAACTCTTTCATAAAATCACGCTCCCTTTCTCGGTCCCAGCTGCGGCAAACTGCTCACCGGGATAAATACCCCTCTGGCAATATCCTCGGTGCGGATTGCCTGTTTTCTGGCTTCAATCTCCGCTTTTTTCTTGGCTTTCGTGCGCTCCTCATACTCTTTCTGTTTACCATTGGCTTTCCGCTTCAAGTAGTTCTGGTGGAGCCTGTCCTTGCGTTCCTCACGCTTGCGGATTTCCTCTAATTCCTCCGGGGTAAGCTCCACTTCGCCAAACGCAGGGGGAACGAAACGACCCACGAAATTGAAGTAAATCTCGACCTCCTGTGTGGTCTGAATACTGCCCTTGCGGTCACGCTCATGCACAAGGATTTTCTCAATAAACTCATTGAGCATGGCAATCGTCAGCTTGTCGAAGTTCTCATACTTGTCAATCAGAGCGATAAAACGGTCAGCGTCCTTTTCGTGCTTCTCGTAGCTCTTGATAGCCTTTTCCAGAACAGAGATTTCAGCGGTAAGCTCGGTCTGCTCCTTTTCATATTGAGCGTCCAGAGTGGCATATCTGCTGTCAGACAGCTTTCCTAAAATGTTGTCCTCATAGATTTTGCAGAGCAGGACTTCCAGCTCGGAAACTCTCTGCTTTGCGGTGGCAAGGCGTGTCCGCTGTTTCTTGACCTCTGCCGTCTGCTGGCTGGACTGCGCTTCCTGCACCACTCGGACAAACTCGGCTCTGTCATGCTTCGCATACTCGGCAATAGCTTTGAGCATTTCGGAAACAAGGGACAGTACCACATCTTCATTGATACGGTGCTGTGTCGTGCAGAGCTTTCCAACTGGGACTTTGCTGTATTGGGAACAGGTATATTGAGAAATACGCTTGCCGTTGTTGGTACGGTGGACATACATCTTGCCGCCGCAATCGGCACAATAAAGCAAGCCTGTGAGGGGAGCTGCTTCGCCCCAGCCGTCCGGGTAGCGTCTGACATTCCCACGGATTTTCTGCACAAGGTCAAAGGTCTGCTGGTCAATGATAGCTTCATGGGTATTCTCGAAAATTGTCCATTCGTCCTCCGGGACATAATGGCTTTTCTTGTCCTTGAAGTGCTTTCGGGTCTTGAAGTTGATGGTGTGTCCCAGATATTCACGCTTTTCAAGAATGTTGCAGATGGTGGAAGAACCCCAGCCGTACACATCTTTGAAAGTCTTGTTTTTGTTCACGCCCTCGCCGTGCCGGGCAAGGTAAGCGGACGGAATGAGGACTTTTTCTTCTTTCAGCTTGCTGGCGATCTGATACGGACCGTAGCCGTCAATCGTCATGGCAAAGATGCGCTTGACCACCTCGGCGGCTTCGGGGTCAACCAACCATTGGTCTCTGGCTTCGTTCCAAAGATAGCCGTAAATGACCGTGCCTGTGAGGTGCTTGCCGGACTTGCCTTTGGACTGGAAAGTGGAACGGATTTTACGGCTGGTGTCTCTGGCGTAGTATTCGTTCATAATGTTGCGGAAAGGGGTAAAATCATCGTCCCCTCTGGCACTGTCCACGCCGTCATTGATGGCGATAAGGCGAACGCCACGCTGACGCAGGATTTCCATAATCTGACCGACTTTCAGATAGTCACGACCCATGCGGCTCATGTCCTTGATGCACAAATACTCCACATTCCCGGCTTCCACTTCTTTCATCATTGCTAAAAATCCGGGACGGTCAAAGCAAGTACCACTAATGCCATCGTCCGTGAAATGGACAATGTTTGTAAAGCCCTGCCGTGCGGCGAACTCCTCCAACATTGCCTTTTGATTGGATATGGAATTGCTCTCACGCTGTTGGTCATCATCTTTGCCAAAGTCATCACGGCTCAGTCGTTCGTACAGAGCTGTGATTTTCTCATTTTTTCTCATAACTTGCGCTCCTTTCTTCGGTTTTAGGTTGTGTGTTCTAAGAGACTTCCCAACCGCTTGATTAAGAAGTCTTTTAGAGCATACAACACCAGCTGCCAGCTTGTATTTTTTATACTGCCGGACCGCAAAATGATGTGGATCTTTTTCTTCCAGTTCATCAAATAATAAATCTACCGGATTTTTAAAATTTTCATCATCCTCCCGCGCTTCACTGGCATCGATCAGATCGATCAGCATTGCAAAGTTCTGTTCTTCTTCCGGTGCTTCGTACCATATGTAGGCAATCAGTGCTGTATAATACAGCTTTTCCGCCTTCACCCAGAAATCTTCTCCGGACTGCTGTCCCTCACCTTTTGTATTGGTGATAATGGTATTGACCAATTTCAGAATATCCTTTTCGCTTCGAATATACGAAAATGGATTATAACGCATGGATTTGGAAAAGTTTATGGTATTCAGCACCTTGATCCGGTACTTGCCCTTCTGAAGCATTTTCCCGCACTCCACAAGAACGGTTCCTTTCGGATCAGTAATGACATAGGAACTGTGCATTTGCATAAGATTCGGCTTCAGATAAAACCGCGTTTTTCCCGATCCTGAACCACCGATGACAAGCACGTTTTTATTCCGGGCATATTTCGGCTGCTTAGGTCTGCCGGACATCATCAGGCGCTCTGTCTGGGTCAGAAGCAGATTATTTTCAAAAACAGGATCCACATACGGTTCTATATCCTTGGCCGTTCCCCAGCGGGCAGAACCATATTCCGCACCCTGACGAAACTTTTTTGCGTTTTTTGCTTTATAATAAACAACCATACGAAGCGCTGCTCCTCCTGCAATCCCGATTAAAATATCCCTTGGATAAAAGCTGGGAATCGGATTTTGAAACATATTTTCCATCCCATTCATAGCAGATATCATTTTTTCTGAAGCATCCGTTCCGGCTGATACCCGCCACAACCATGCTGACTTATTGCAAAAATACCCAACCATCAGATACGGAAGATTCAGAAGCACTTGTTTTTTCAGGTCAGACCGGTGCATTTTTTCCTTTGCCATCTTCGGTATTGCTGCCAGATCTTTTTTTATTCCGTCAATTACTTTACTCAAAGGCTCTGCTCCTTCTCTTTTTTCTTCGTTCTGGACCGCTCCCTGTTCTTCGCCTGCTGAACTGCTTCCATGCAGCATTTCAGTTTTTCACGCAGAGAAGGCTTTGCTTTCCGTTTTTCATTTCCGTAAACAAATTCCTTAAATGCCTGGGCGATCACATCCGTATCGCGACCCTTGAAGAAAACCAGATATTTCGGCGGTTTTGCTGTCCGGTCCTTTTTTACTGCAAAATCTACATGATATTTACGGGCCACCCGCTCAAACGCCTTGATATTACTATCGGCTACCTCAATGGACGATGCACCGGCTCCCTGACCGACCAGTTCCTTTACAGATATTTTCCCGTGTGTTTTCTCCGCAGTCTTCCTGCGATGATTCAGGTACATCTGCATAGAAGTTTTCAGGATACTGGCGTCCAGCTTCGCTGCCTTAATGACCAATGCAATGGTTTTCTGGGTTACTTCCTCCTGCATAAGCACCTCCTGTCTGTAATTTTTTGTTGCTGCCTGCCGGGATTATGGCGGAACCAGCAGCCAGTGAAGTAAATAGTTCATGCCGCTCCTTTCTTCTGGACATCATGTCCAGAGGTAATAAAAAAGGGCAGCTATAAACCGGTTTGGTCTATAACTGCCCTGACGCTGTTGAAAAATTATTTATATCCCATTTTTTTTAGATATTCTTCATTTTGAATGAAAGGTATGTACATTGTGTAGTCCCAACCTTGCACTCTCGATTTTCTTGAAAATTCATATGGGATTTCTGCACCATCACTCGAAATCATAAATTTGTTTTTAGGTTTATCGAAGTTCATTTTCTCATAATTGTCTTTTAAAACATTCTGCTTGATATCACTATACCATTTATCAAAAAACATAATTGGTTCAATTTCTTTTAAGTTTTCCCCATAGAAATATTCTTGTAATGATTCGATTCTTCCCAAAAGTAACTTTCTACTTCGACGTAAAGAATCCTTCATATCATTACATTCAAAAAAGCCTTCCAAATTTTGTTTAATTAGTCCATTCGATCTTTTATCAAAGACGATACCATCTCGAACAATTTTATCTTTCATGATACGTTTCTTTTTCATATTCAAAAAATATATTTCATCTGTTAATTGCTCTATTTCTATAATATCTTTCAAATATATTTCTTGATAATCATAAAATGCTGCAATCAATTCAAAATCTGTTCTATAAAATAAAGTTCTTAAAGCATCCCCTAAATACGTCTCCTTTCCTTGATATTCTAGAACCCGTGACTTTTCTTCATCCGATGTCCGATTCCATATCCATTCTTTATATTTTTGATCTGCCTCATGCTTAAAAGAAAACAGCCTTTGACTATTTCTTTCTAAAATTTCTTTTCTCTGTTTATTACTCAATTCCCTTTGCTTTTTCAGACGATCTTCCAGTTCCTCTTTCCCGCGAAGCTTTGATGAGTTTTCAGCATATTCCAGGTATGCTTCTCTTTTTACATTATCCGGATCATCTAAAAAAGCGGAGATGTATGTTATATCATTCATCATTTTTATATGGTTTCTTTGGAGTACTATTAACTTATTTATACTTTCTCTTAACTGCACTCGATATTCCACCACGTATATAAGACCCGTGACAATAGCACTCCCAAATATTCCAGATGCCGCCATCTCTATAATTCTTGTTCCCCCTGGTCCAGGCATTTTAAGTAGCCATGCATAAATACCTGCAGCCCATTGATACAGAGTTCTATTTTTTATAATTGCTTTAAATATATATTTAACTATTTTTAAAATAAGATAGCCGCCATAAAAATCCCGTTGACACTCCTTGTAAATCCATAATGAGATTAGAACAATTGCAAAAGAAAATTTTATCGCCGTAACCTTACTTTTCATAATCAAGTCTCCTGAAATTATTTAGCAAAATGTCTATCTCATTTTATCACAATTGCTTCTCTTATACCATCTACTTATCAATAATTAGACATCATTCCACCATACATATCATGCTGCACCTCCTGCTGATAATAATGATTAATTGTTGACGGTGCGTTATAAAGGGCCGTAATCATGTACGACCGGATATTGCTGATTTTCGTGTTAGTGTCTTTCATACAGGTAATCACATACTCCAGGTGGTCACTTCGCAATTTCAGGAATTTCGCTTTTACCAGTTCATACGGATAATCTTCCCCTGCAATCCGGATCACGCTCCGCTTAACACAGACCACATCACAAATCACCTCGTACAGTTCATTGTACAAGGCTCTCCGGTTCCAGTCATCATATTGCATGTGAACATCGTAATCAATATTGTCTTTTATCAGCTTTAAATATGCCGCTGTGATATCCATCACATCCTCTCGGATCGGCATCTGGCCAGCTTCCTCTGATTGATGGATCTGATTACTGTCAGTCTGGTTATTATAAGTCTGATTATAGTTAGTATAATTAGCGTCTAAATTCTGAACCTCCGCAGGTTCAGCTTCTGAACTTCCGCAGGTCTGCTTTTTGAACTTCTGTAGGTTCAAATCCTGAACTTCCTGAAGTTCAATTTCTGAACCTCTGGAAGTACAAGTACCAGACTTCTTGAAGTTCAAATTCTGAACTTCTGCATATTCGCTGGTATTCTCCTCATTTTCCAGGTTGTCGGCAATATGTAATGTGGAAAAATTCTTCACATATATGATATCCGGCTTTCCTAAACCACGTCGTTTTTTCTCGATCAAACCAATGCCTTTTTCAGAATCCAGTTCTTTCATGATCTTCACACAGGTTGCTTTCGCACAGCCCAGATCATCCATAATGGCATCCACCGTATAAATGATATAGGCACGTTTTTCCTCATCCAGCCAGCCATTTTTCATAGACAGGGACATTCTGTCCAACATCAGGCCGTACAGGAGCTTAGCATCGCTGCTAAGCCCCTTAAAGCGTTCATCCTTAATCAACAGGCGCGGAACACGATAAAATGCAAATTGTTCGGCCTCGATCCCATAATAGTAGTCAAAGTTTATTTTGCCTTTCATCTGTCTCCGCCCCCTTTACTGCCTGTTTTTCCATTCCTCCAGCAGTTCATAAATAACTGTTTCAATCTGCTCATTAGAATAATCTTCCGGGAAAAACTGGCCAATTTTATCTGCCTTAATGGTCACTTTCCGGCTTTTTGGCTTTTCTTCTGATAAAATCAACCGTACCATTGCCATTGTCAGTTCCTGGCTTTTTCCGTACTCCTTTAGTTTCGCTGACTGTGCGGTAGTCATTACCACCCCAGTCTCCCGAAGGACTTCCAGAATCCAGCCCTGGTATTTCTTGTTCAAAAATGAAATATCAACTCCTTGCACCATGCCGATCTTTTTACGATCCACCAGTTCCAAAAGTCCATCATTCAATCGTGCAAGCCATATAAAACGCTGAACCGTCTTTCCGCTTTCACCGGCCTTTTTTCCGACTTCATCCAGGCTGTTTCCAACGCCCTTTTTTCCCGGATGTTTCATTGCCTCATATTTCATGGCATATGCCCTGGCTTTTTCACTTGGTAAAATATCTTCTCGCTGAATATTGGTATCCACCATAATAATGGTTGCTTCGTCATCATTATAATTTCGGACGAATACCGGCATTTCTGCAATCCCAGCCAGTTCACAACCTCGTTTTCTCCGATGACCGGCAATAATCTCGTATCCACCATCCTGACGTGGCCGCACAATCCCAGGTGTCAGAACACCGTAATTTTTTATGCTCTCCGCTGTTTCCTGCATTTTTTCATCATCCAGGACTTTAAATGGATGATCCTTAAATTCATAAAGATCTGTCAATGGTACATATAACAGCTGTCCGGCTGCCTGATCGGCCACGGTGTCCATTCCCAAAAGATCTTCATAGGAAGTCAGCTGAATCTCTTTATTTCTCTTTCGCATGGTTCAGTACCTCCTGTGCAAGTTTCTGATAGCTTTCTGCCCCTTTTCCATTCTTCTCATAGGTAAAGATACTGACACCTTCTGACGCTGCCTCTGAAATTGGTTCTAACCGGGGAATGGAATCATTAAATATCCGCAGTTCATTTCCATAAGCTGCTTTGATTGCCTTTTTATTTCGTTTGGAATTGTTATATCGACTCACATCCATCGTGTACAGAATGCCCTCTATTTCCATTTTAGGATTAAATCGTGCCTTCGTTGCCTTATAGACCTTCAAAAGCTCTGTAAGGCCGTCAGAAGCGTAATATTGGGGCTGTGTCGGGATCACTACACTGTCTGCCGCCGTCATTTCATTAATCGTCAACATTCCGAGAGAGGGCATGCCATCTATGAGAATGTAATCATAATCTTCTTTCAGCAAATCCAGGTATTCTTTAAGGACCTGTTCCCGGTCCTCCACCGTAATCAGGGACAAATCCATTCCTGTGAGCAATTTATTGGATGGAATAATATCTACGCCCTCTTTGTGATGTAAAATTGCTTCCCGTGGATCAAACTCAATTCCCATGACAATGTTTTCCATCATATTTTTCAGAGTCACTCTGAGATTTTTGGGAAATCCCAAGCCAAGAGTTAAATGTCCCTGTGGATCACCATCCACTAATAAAACTCTCTGGCCCAGTCTTGCCAGTCCAACTCCCAGATTGATGCTTGTGGTGGTCTTTCCCACGCCGCCTTTCTGATTTGCAATTACGATTACCTTACACATGATCAAATTCTCCTGTTCTTCTACTATTTTTCTTTTACGTTGCTCTTTTTAATTTCAGCATAGGCCCGGTAATACTGCTTCGTTCCTTTGTTGCTATAAAGCTCCGATAACTCCATTACTTCAATTTTCGGATGACGCATGATAATTTTCTGAAACCATGCAATATCATTCTTTGTTCCCATTACTCTTATTTTTAACATCGATCCATTCCTCCACAGGGTCTCAAAGCTCCCTGTTTTCTGTTGTGTACTCCGGATAGCGAATCTGGATAGCTTGCCAGAAATATGGTGCGTAAGAACAACAAAACAGCTCTTCCACGTTATACTGGCTGCATTCCTGCAGCTGCTCTTCTGCATCCCGATAATCGTCTACGCTCGGCGCACCGTTGCAGTAAAGATTAAAAGCCATTCGGATTGCCTTAACGCTTCCACTGGTCTGCCAGCCTTCCCGCAGGCATTCTGTTTTCACATATCCGGTTTTAAAATCATAAATCTGATCAATATGCTCTCTCGTATCCCGATTCATGCCAAGGCAATAAACCAATGCCTTGTGGTACACATCCTGATACCGTACCTCTTTTAATTTTTCGTAGTAGAATTTTTCATGTGCATTGTTCATAAAGTTCATCTCTCTGTTTTCTGCTCCTAACGCTGTACCTTTCATCATCAATAACCTCCTTCGTGTATTGAAAAAGGCATCCCCTATGGAATGCCCTATAAAAAATAGGGACACTCATTTCTAAGTATCCCTATCATTTACCAGTTAATCTGATAATGCTGTTCACTTTTATTCATTCAAAATTATTGTGTCTCACATGTCGAGATCCAACGCTACAACCACACGAATTCGGTCCATAAGCACTTTTTCTTTATGATTTTCGCCCACAGTATTAAAAGTAAAAAACCTCACAAAGTAAGTAAATTCAAGGATTTCTACATATCCTTTCTGTGTAGTCCTACCACAGTCTCGACATGCCCCGTCGCCGGAAACATATCCACCGGCCATGCCCCTTCAGCCTGATACCCCATCTTCTTAAACACGCCCAGATCTCTTGCCAGCGTATCCGGGCCGCAGGACACGTAGATCACGGTCTTCGCCTTCACTGCTGCCACAGCCTTAATGAATGCCTCGGTACTTCCGGCTCTTGGCGGGTCCATGAGGACTACATCTACGGTGTCACCAGATGCGGCCATCTGCATCATGAATTCGGTTGCGTCATTGCAGTAGAAGCGGATGTTTTTGACATCGTTGCATTTGGCGTTCTGGACGGCGTCGCGGACGGCGTCGGCGTTCAGTTCTACGCCGATGACTTCTTTGGCTTTGGATGCGGCGATGATACCGATGGTGCCGATTCCGCAATAGGCATCCAGCACGCGCTCGTTTCCGGTCAGGCCAGCCAGTTCAATGGCTTTGCCGTACAGGTACTCGGTCTGGACCGGGTTGACCTGGTAGAAGGATTTCGGGGAGATGCGGAATTTACAGCCGCACAGTTCGTCTTCGATGTAGCCTTTACCGAACAGAACATGTTCTTTATCGCCCAGTACCATGCTGGTGCCGCGATTGTTGATGTTCTGGACAATGGTGGTGATCTCCGGGTGTTTCTGGCGCAGGGCTTTGACGAAGTTGTTCTTGGATGGGAATACCGGGGATGCGGTGACCAGCACCACCATGATCTGACCGCTGGTGAAGCCGCGGCGGATCAGGACATGGCGTAAGAGTCCATAACCGGTATCTTCATCGTAGGTGCGGATTTTGAAGGATTTCAGCATGCCGCGGATGGTGCCGATGATCTCGTCTGCTTTCTGATCTTCAATCATGCAGGTTTCCACCGGAACGATGTTATGGGTTTTCTCTTCGTAGACACCAGAGATGGCTTCGCCTTTGCGGTAACCGAATACGGCATGTACCTTATTGCGGTAGTGGAAGGGATCGTCCATGCCTTTGATGCCATGTACTTTGCAATAGTTTCCGAGAAGCTTCTGCATCTGGCTCTGCTTCATCTGAAGCTGTTCTGCATATGGCATATCCAGGTACTGGCATCCGCCGCAGCGGTGCGCTACCGGGCACAGACCTTTTTTCTTCTGCGTCTTCTTCTCCTCTGCTTCGGACTGAAGTTTGCCTGATTTCGAAGAGCCACCAAATTCCTGCTTCGATTCTGCTTTTTTGCCGAAGTTCCTATCATCCTTGCGGGAAGATTTTCCAAAGCCTTTCTGCTTGGACTTTCCATCTGCTTTTCCGGCATTTTGGGATTTTTCACGAACAAAATCCCGCACAGATTCCTGAGACGCATTCTTACCCATGCCTTTTCCAGATCGTTTTCTATCATCTTCCCGGAATGCGTTCTGTTCAGAAGATTTCCCGGATTTTTTCACCGGCTTTTCTCCAATCCATTCTTCAAACTTATCATCCAGATTCCATGCCTGCTTTTTCGCAGACATTTTCTTCTTCGAATTTTCTTTTTTTACATTTCTATCCTGTTTCACGACACTCAAGCCCCTTGTCTTTTTCTTTATTTTCTATATAATGATAGCAGAGTTTCAAAGTCAAAATCTGATGCAGACTCACCTGCTGAATTTTCTGACCTTGAATCCTGCAAAAATATGACTACTTACGTTCAGGAGGATTCCCCTATGTCCAACACATCCGATAACAACACACAAGCCGGTGCGTTACACACCGGCGAGGATTCTTTTTATATTGATCCGGTTCTCTACACCGGGCGTCCGGCGGACTGCTCCGGGCGGCTGGAGAAGGAGATCCGCACCTATGACCTGTTAGATGAGCTCCAGATCCCGTACTGGCGGGTGGATCACGATGTCACGGCTACCATTGAGGCCTGCCATGGCGTGGATGCCATTCTGGACATCGATATCTGCAAGAACCTGTTTCTCTGCAATGCCCAGAAAACGGATTTCTATCTGCTCATGATGCCGGGCCACAAGAAGTTTAAAACGGCGAAGCTTTCCAAGCAGATTGGAAGTGCACGTCTTTCCTTTGCAAGCCCGGAATTCATGGAGGAATTTCTGGATATCACCCCGGGGTCTGTCAGCGTTCTGGGACTGATGAATGACAAAAACAACCGCGTGCGGCTGCTCATCGATCAGGATGTGATCGACCACCACACTTTTGTAGGCTGCCATCCATGCATTAACACCTCCAGCTTAAAGCTTTACACGAAGGACGTCCTGGAGAAGTTTCTCCCGGCTGTCCACCATGAATATACCATCGTCAATCTTCCGTGGGAGGACTAACCTGATTCGTAACTGTTCAGTGCCCTCACAGTTACGGGCAAAAATCCATTGAAAATTGCCTTCGGCAATGGGATTTTTGCCTGCAAGCCCATGTTTTCATACGGTCAGCGCAGTGAATGCGCAGACCTACTGAACAGTTACCCTGATTCTTACTTACTCAGCGGTCTGGTGACTTCTTTCAGCCAGGCCGCTTCTTCTGCGTCCAGATGCGGCGCGATCTTTTCATATACCTGTGCGTGGTACTCGTTGAGCCATGCCAGATCCTGCTCTTCCATTAGAGACACATCCACCGGCTCCAGATCGATCGGTACATAGGTCAGATACTCAAATCTTAAGAACTGGCCGTAATCGGTCTTTTCGTCCTTTTTGCAGTAAATCAGGTTCTCTGTACGGATGCCGTGGCTTCCCTCAATATAAAGGCCCGGCTCATCGGAGCATACCATGCCCGGCATAAACGGCGCGCTGTCCTGGCGCTCCGGCACAACGCGGTAGCGGATGCCGATGGGACGCTCATGCACATTTAACAGATAACCTACGCCATGGCCGGTTCCGTGATTGAAATCCAGTCCGCGCTTCCAAAGCGGTTCTCGCGCCACATAGTCCAGGCTCAGGCCGCTACATCCTTCCAGGAATTTCACATGGCCCAGGCGCAGCATGCTCATGAGTACCAGGGTGTAGTGCTCTTTTTCTTCATCGGTTACCGGTCCCAGGGCAATGGTACGGGTGATGTCGGTGGTTCCCTCGTAATACTGTCCGCCGGAATCCACCAGGTACAGGCCTCTTGCCTGCAGGCTCGCGCAATGCTCCGGCACTGCATGATAATGGCACAGCGCCGCATTTTTCCCATATGCAGAGATGGTGGTAAAGCTGATATCCAGCGCACCGTGATCCCGGCGCATCTGATCCAGGCGGTCGGCCACGCTGCACTCATCCATCGGGATCTTTCCGATGTTTTTCTTCAGCCAGTAAATATACTTGGTCATGACTACGCCATCGGTGATGTGGGCCTTCTTCATATTTTCAATCTCGGTCGCATTCTTCTGGGATTTGGCGTACACGGTCGGATTCATCTGGTCGATGATCTGGTTCTGCGCCTCCACGTTCTCATAAATGGCGAAGTTTACACGACTCTTCTCCAGAAGTACGGTGTGGTCTTTCAGCTCGTTCACATCCGCGTAAATGTCATTATACGGACGGATGGTTACACCCAGAGACTCCAGATAAGCACGGACTTCATCGGAGATCACCTGCGGATTTACATAAAAGAACAGGTTCTCTTCAGTTACCATCAGATAAGACAGCACCACCGGATTGCACGGAATGTCATTGCCGCGGATATTTAACAGCCAAACGATGTCATCCAGCGTGGTAAGAATGTGTACATCTGCGTATGCTTTCTTCATAGCAGCGCGCAGGTTCGCGATCTTCTCGGATGCGGCCTGTCCGGCATATTTCTCTTCCAGGATCCAGACTGGCTCAGCGGAAAGCTCCGGGCGGGTTTCCCAGATCTCGCCGACTAGGTCATGGTCGGAACAGATGGATGCCTGTTTGCGGGCAAGGCGTCCTTTTAAGCTTTCTCCGGTCTTGCTATTGATGACGCGGCCGTCAAAGCCCAGCACGCCATGCTCTGGCATATGCTCTGCCAGATACTGCTCTACGGTCGGCACACCCGGCTGGCCCATTTTCATCAGCTCCACGCCGCTGTCTTTCAGTTCTGCGGCCGCCTGCACGAAATAGCGGCCATCGGTCCACAAACCGGCCCAGTCCTTCTTGATCAGGGCAATGCCGGCGGAACCGGTAAAGCCGGTGATGTATTTTCTGCACGCGAAATGCTCGCCCACGTACTCGGACTCGTGGAAGTCCGCGGTCGGCACCAGGTAAGCATCCATATGATAAGTCTCCATCAGGCTGCGGAGACGCGCAATTCTTTCTGTGATCTCGTTCATGTTGTTGTCCTCGTTTTCATTCTTTAATTCTGACGCATGGCATCCTCAATGGCTGCCGCAATGCCTTCACTGTAGGTCGGATGTGCGCGCATCGCCAGGGAAAGCTGCTCGGCCGTCAGTCCATTGGCAATGGCTGTGGCCATCTCTCCGATCATGTCCGTGGCGCGCGGGCACATCATCTGCGCTCCCACAATGGTATTGGAATAGGCCTCAAAGATCAGGCGGATAAAGCCGTGTTCTTCCCGTGCGATGATAGACTTTCCGTTCTCGCCCATATCGTAAACGCCACAGCGCACCTTCATGCCAAGTTCACCCGCGCGGGCCTCGGTAATGCCGACGGTGGCAATCTCCGGCTCGGTGTAAATGCAGCTCGGAACAATGGGCAGGGAGACAAACATGCCGTTCGGCACGGCCTCCAGGCGGATGGAATGCGGCTTCCCTGCCAGATTTTCAATGACGTAGGTTGCCTGGGCCATAGCCACATGGGCCAGCTGTGTTTTGGCAGAGACATCGCCGATGGCATAGATGCCCGGCTCGCTGGTCTCGAAATCCGCGTTCACAACCGGTCTTCCCGCTTCCATCTGCAGTGTCATATCTTCCCCAAAAAGTCCCTCGGTGTATGGGGTTCTTCCAACGGCCACCACGACCTGATTGGTTTTGATCTGGGTGGTCTCATCGGTCAGCAGATGGCGCACGGTGCACACCAGTCCTTCCTCCCGCTGAATCTCCTCCACCATGGCGTTACAATATACGGTAATGCCCTTTTCCGTAAGCTGTTCCTTTAAGGCCTCGGAGACCTCCTCATCCATCGGTCCTAACAGGTGCGGGCCCTTCTCCACAATGGTTACCTTGGAGCAGAGCGCCTGGAAAATGGTGGCAAATTCCACGCCGATCACGCCGCCGCCCATAATGACGATGCGGTCGTAATTCCAGGTAGGAACTGCCAGCAGGCGGTCGCTGTTGATGACGCCCGGCAGGTTGATACCCGGAATGTTTGGCATCAGCGGCTTCGCACCGGTGGCGATGATGATATTCTTCGCCCGCAGATATTCCTTTCCGTTCTCTCCCACCACCTCAATGGTCTTTTCCCGGCGGATGGTCGCCTTTCCTTTGATAAAGGTGATGTTGTTTTTATCAAACAGCTTCTGGATCTCGCCCCGGTAACGGCGCACAGAACGCTTCTTATATTCCTGCATTTTCGCAAAATCGAAGGAGATAAAATCGGTAGAAACACCGAACTCATCCCCGTGCTGCATCATGGAAAAAATGTTGGATGCGTGCAGCAGCGCCTTGGTGGGGATGCATCCCCGGTTGATGCAGACGCCGCCAAGCTTATTCTCGTCCACCACGGCTACCTTCATGCCGAAGGACGCGCCCTTGAGGGCCGCCGTGTAACCGCCCGGTCCTGCCCCGATAATCACAAGATCATAATATGATGCCATAATGTTTGTATTCCTTTCGTTCTGTAACGATTGATTTTCTTTCTGTCTGGCTGCGCAGCCATTTCACAATAATCCCCCTCTAAAACAGGTGCAGCGCTTCACAGGCTTTGTAAACACCGTCTTCGCCAATGGGTGCGGTGACGTAATCTGCCGCCGCTTTTAACTGCGGATGTCCATTGCCCATAGCTACGCCAATGCCTGCGGCAGTCACAATTTCCAGATCATTCATGCTGTCACCAAATGCGATGGTGTGCTCCAGCGGGATATTCCAGGCTTTGCAGAGGCGTTTCAGTCCCTCTGCCTTGGAGGCATCCTTCTCGATGATATCGGCACCTTCCCGGCTGGAAAACAGCGGAAGCTTCAGCATGGGAAATGCCGCCTCCACCTCTTTTGCCCCCGGCTCCCGTCCTATGTAAGCCAGCGTGCGTACCGGCATGTTCAGAAGTTTCCACGGATCGCGAAACTTCCGGTCCGACATCTGCCAGCGCACCATATCATGGCGGGTCACACACCAGGGATTGACAAAATAATCGATATCGCCCACGGTCATGCCGATGGCGTAGTCCTTCCCTTCCGCAAAATGCAGCAGTTCTTCTACCAGTTCCCGCTTCATACAATGTTCATAGATCAGCTCCGGGCCAATGGTGATCTTGTTACCATTTAAGTGGATGATGGCATCCGGCTTCACCTCATCTGCCAGTCCCTCGCTGAACTTGGCATCCATGTCGCGGCCGGTGGCGATCACGATGTAATAGTTTTTGCGAAGCAGATCCAGCGCTTTGATGGCACTGTCCGGGATCTTATAATCTGCATGGTTCAGCAGTGTCATGTCCATGTCAAAGCTGACGATTCCCTTCATAAACAACTCTCCGTTTTCTTTCTGTAATCGCGGCCTGGCGCAATCCGCCAGCCGCCGGTAATTCTAGTATCCATGATAGCAAAGTACGGGGGGACTGTAAAGACCAAAAAAGCACGGAAGCCGATGCGAACGCATGACTTTCCGTGCTTAAAATCAATAGTTAATCGGGGCAACAGGATTTGAACCTGCGACCTCTCGGCCCCCAGCCGAGCGCGCTACCAAGCTACGCCATACCCCGATCGAACTATAATAGTATAGCAAAAATATACGGACTTGAAAAGTGTTTTCCGCAACTTTTTCCGTTTTTGTATTTTTTCATTTTGTATTTTTGCATTTATGTTGCAGATTCTCCCCCAGTTACCCGCCTGATATGAATCGCAAGAAATCCAGTTTCTTCTTTCGCAAGAACCAGCCTCAGCTCCTGTTCCAGTTTTTTCAAAATCTGCTCAGCCAGCGCGTATTCGAATGGAAACTGCTCTTTTGCGTATGCTTCCAGATCCAGATCCGTGCGTTCTCCCTTTCTGGCCCGGGCCAGCATATAGCGGACATGACTCATCAGCCGGTTGTAACCGAGAGAGCCATAAGGAAGCTTCTTTCCGGCTCCTTCCTCGATCATGGTCATACAGACGCCCACCAGACGGGCTGTTTCCAGAGAATCAGCCACATTTTCCTGCGCCAGTCCGGCGTGGATATGCAGGGCGATGAAGCCGGCTTCATCCTCTCCAAGGGCGGTTCCCGTCATCTTTTTTAAGATTTCGCATCCTTTTCTGGCCGCTTCATACTCATCTCCAAATAAGGCTGCAATATCATGCTGAAACGGATTGGGAATTTCTTTCTTCTCTCTGGCCCGTGCTGCTGCCATAGCAATGTGATCTGCCATTGGGATCAGAATATCATGCTGCAGCGGTCCCATCGCCGCTTCTGCCGTCTCTATGATTTTTCCGGCTGCTTCGATATAAATCGGATCAATGCCGTTTACACGGATCAGCGCCGGCGTTTTTTCGCTCACAAGTTCATAACGGCGTCCCTTAGGAAGTTCTGCCATCCGCTCTCCCATACGATGTCCGAAGCCGACCCCGTTTCCCAGAAGAATCTGCTCCTGACCGTTGGCATCATCCAGCACCAGAATCCCGTTATTGTTCAATACTTTGATTACCCGATACATAAAAATACCTCCTGCATCTTATGCCTGTCCTGTTATTATACACGACAACCTTAGGATACAGAAAGTACTTTTTGTTTCGTATGATAAATACTCCCTAAGTTTTTATCTTACTTTCTTATCTGACCAATCAGCTCTAGCCGTTTCACTTGCTTTTCTCCTTCTAAGCTTAAGCTTTCTCCCTCTGTCAGTCCTGTAAAAATAACGATGCAGGCATCGCTCACTGCGTGTTCCCGGATATAGGACGGGTCAAATTCCATGAGTTTTTCGCCTTTCTTAATTTTCTGTCCATCGCTTACAAATACCGTGAAGCCTTCCCCATTCAGTTTCACAGTATCTACACCGATATGGAGCAGATATTCCGTCCCATCCGCTGCCTTCAGGCCAATCGCATGTTTGCTCGGAAATACAAACATAACCTCGCCATCTTCCGGTGCCACAACAGTTCCATTCTCCGGCATAACCAGGTAGCCGTCTCCCATGGCTTTGCTGGCAAATGCCTCGTCCGGTGCCTCCGTGATTGGCTTTAATACGCCCTGGAACGGAGAGTAAAGTTTGTGGACATTTTCTGCGATGTTCTTGCTCTCTGCCAGATTCACAGCTGCTTCGGTTTCCGCAGTCACTTTGGTGCCCATATTCTCTGCATCATCTGTAGCTTCTGCAGTATCCTCCTCATGCTCCTCTGCCAGATAAGCTTCCAGCTCGGATTTGATCACAGTCACCTGCGGTCCGTAAATAATCTGGATTCCCTGCCCTTTTACGATCACGCCTACCGCGCCGGTCGACTTCAACAGCTTTTCATCAACCAACGACGAATCTGCGATAGAGCAGCGGAGTCGTGTCGCGCAGCAGTCCACGGAAGTGATATTGTTTCTTCCTCCCATACCCATTGCAATGGCTGCACTCCGGCTGTCTTTGCTGTTTTCTGCCTGGCTGCAGCTTTCTCCCTCTTTCGCTTCAGTCCTGCGGGCATTCACATCAGCCTTCGTGTAGAGCTTCGTCTCCTCGTCATCGTCCTCACGGCCCGGTGTTTTCAAATCAAATTTTTTAATCAGAAAACTGAACAAAAAGTAATACAGAAGGAAATACACAATTCCTGCCGGAATGATGCGAAGCCAGCTGGTTTTCGCATTGCCCTGCAGCACACCGAAAATCACCAGATCCAGAAGACCACCGGAAAATGTAAGGCCCACTGCAATGTTCAAAATATGCGCAACCATATAGGCACTTCCGGCCAGGATCACCTGAACCGCAAACAGCATTGGTGCTACAAACAGGAAAGAGAACTCAATTGGCTCTGTAATTCCGGTAAACATGCAGGCCAGCGCCGCACTTAAAAGCAGACCTCCTGCTGCCTTTTTCTTTTCCGGTTTCGCGCACCGGTACATGGCCAGCGCCGCACCCGGAAGTCCAAAAATCATAAAAATAAACTCACCGGAAAAATACCGGGTAGCATCCGCGCTGAAATGCGTCACATCTGACGAAGCAAGCTGCGCAAAGAAAATGTTCTGGCCGCCCTGAATCAGATTTCCATCCACCATCATGGTGCCGCCTACCGCAGTCTGCCAGAAAGGCATATAAAACACATGATGCAGACCAAACGGGATCAGCGCACGCTTAATGATACCAAAAATCAGGGTTCCGAAATAACCGGTTCCTGTAACCAGACCGCCCAGCGCGAAAATGCCATTCTGGACAGCCGGCCAGATAAAGTACATCAGAATACCGATACCAACGTAAGTAACGGTAGAAATAATCGGTACAAAACGGGAGCCGCCAAAAAATGACAGTGCGTTTGGCAGTTCAATCTTATAAAACCGGTTGTGGAGTGCTGCCACACCAAGTCCCACAAGAATACCGCCAAATACGCCCATCTGCAGGGTCTGAATACCGCAGACACTGGCAATGGTTCCCTCAAGCACATCCGGCGCAATTGTTCCGTCCGCTAAGACTTTTCCTGCTAATAAAAGCACCGCATTGATTGATGCATGCATCACAAAAAAAGAAATCATAGCTGAAAGTGCCGCAACCTCTTTTTCCGCCTTCGCCATGCCAATCGCAACACCCACCGCAAAGATGATCGGCAGATTATCAAAAATGACATTTCCTGCCTTGCTCATGATCATAAGCAGTGCATGCAGGATGGTTCCATTACCAAGAATCCCCTGTAAGCCATAGGTTGCAATGGTAGTCTCATTGGTGAAGGAACTTCCAATCCCCAGCAGGAGGCCAGCAACCGGAAGCACCGCAATCGGAAGCATGAAGCTGCGGCCTACTCGCTGAAGCACCCCAAAAATCTTGTCTTTCATGTTCTTTCTCCTTTTTTTCTGAGTATTCAGGTGTGTCTTTCTGACAGTTTTTACATCTCCCGAAAATTCTTCCTGCAAACGCACAAACGCCTTTCCATTTTACGTATTTCACCTGTGCAGAAAAGAAACCCGCTTCTATCAGCATACCCAAAACACTCCGTTTCAGTCGCTTCTGGGAAGTGTAGTTTTATTTGAAAAATGAAAAAGGCATCAACCAAAAGGACATCTCTTCGATGCCCTTTCGGTTAATGCCTGCTTTACCAGTAACACGCCCAAATCTCGATTGTGTTATTAGTATAGTATGGAATGACAGATCTGTCAACTATTTACGACGCACATCAGTGGAATCGAAATTTCCCATAACTCAGCTGCATCCGCATCCGGAATCGCAGCCATCTCCCGGCCGCCCCGGACCTCCAGGTCCACCCGGTCTGCGGTCATCGTCCCGTCCTTCCCGGAATCCATCGCGGAAGCCGGCATCATATCCTTCACGGAATCCGTTACGGAATGCTTCCCGGTTATTCCGGTTCCATCCGCAGGAACCGCCCCATCCCCAGTTATTCCATCCACAACCGCTGCAGTTATTGCCGCAGCCGCCACAATTGTTACCACAACCATTCCAGCTACACATATCGAAATCTCCTTTTTTGCTGTTTGTACTGTATCTTATGAGCAAATGCAGACAAGGGTGACAACCCTGCTTTCTGTCATATGATAGATTCCAATGCACCGCTGTTTCTGCTTTCACATAAGATGATACTAGAAACTCTGGAAAGGATTTATGATCATGGATTATTCCAATAGCCGGTGCGGCTGTATGCAGAGACCACATCTGCCCGAACCGCCGCATACCAATACAGGGAACTCCTGCGGGTCTGTGAACCAGCGTATGTCAGGCAATTCAGGTGGATGCTCAGACAATCGTCCGACAGCCAGTTCCTGCGGATGGGCGGCCCAGCGTCCCCTGCAGCCGGATCGAGAAAATACACAAAGAGACTGCTTAAGTGACATGTCCATTGCCATGGCTTATGTCCCCATGCAGCGCTGGAACCAGGTGTATGATATGAGCCGCGGACTTACCCGGGGAACCATTTTCCCGGAACTGGATCTGCCGTTCGTGATGGGGAGGTGCCGATGATGTGTGGATGCGACGACAAACTCCTGCAGGCTGTATATGAAACAGGCTTTGCTCTGGATGAGGCAACTCTGTATCTGGACACTCATCCAAACTGCCCGATAGCCATGCAGTATTTTCAGAATGCCCGGCGCATGAACCGCCAGGCCATGAAAGCGTATGAAGAAGTAAATGGACCACTCCAGGTTGCTGATGCCGATTCCAATAACTGGAACTGGATCAACGGCCCGTGGCCCTGGGAAGGAGGAATGCGCTGATGTGGAGGTATGAAAAACGACTGCAGTATCCAGTAAAGATTTCACAGCCGAATCCGAAAATGGCACAGTTTATCATGAGTCAGTATGGCGGGCCCGACGGCGAGATGGGTGCGGCCATGCGCTATTTATCCCAGAGATATGCTATGCCTTATGACGTAGCAAAAGCTTCTCTGACCGATATCGGAACCGAGGAACTGGCGCATTTGGAGATTGTGGCAGCCATCGTTCACCAGCTTACTCGCAACCTGACTCCACAGGAAATCGAAGATTCTGGTTTTGGCCCTTATTATATTGACCACACCACCGGAATCTGGCCTCAGGCAGCAGGCGGTGTTCCGTTTAATGCCTGTGAGTTCCAGTCCAAGGGTGACCCGATTACAGATTTATTCGAAGACCTCGCTGCAGAACAGAAAGCCCGGAGCACTTACGACAACATCCTCCGTGTCGTAAAAGATCCGGAAGTCTGCGATCCGATCCGATATCTGCGGGCAAGGGAAGTCGTGCATTTCCAGCGTTTTGGAGAGACCCTGCGGCATGTGCAGGATCAGCTGAACAGCAAGAATTTCTATGCCTTTAACCCAGCTTTTGATCCAGGCCAGAGAACGAAAAATTCTGGGAATAGTTAATATCTTTGTATAAAATAAAACCGGGCAGCCCATTTGGATCTGCCCGGAATTTTTTAATTTTCCTTTTCCAGTTTCGAATAACAGTATTTGATAATATCTTTTCTCGTAATAATCCCGATAAAGAACCCCCGGTCATCCACCACCGGCACGAAGTTCTGGTTCAGGGCCCGGTCGATCATGTCTTCCATTTTAGATTCGGCTGTGACCGGTTTGTAGTCCACACGCCGCGGAATGGATGCAATGGGCGCGTTTTCTGCTTCTTTGAAGTTCATCTGGTATTCTTTCCGGATTCCCCAGAGCAGGTCTCCTTCCGTAATGGTTCCGACGTAGGTGCCGTCTTTGGAGAGCAGCGGGATGGTGGAATAGCGGAAGCCTTCCATCTTGTCCAGTGCCTGACGCACCGTGTCATCTTCGTAAATATGAGCTACCTCGCTCTTTGGAGTCAGAAAAAACAGGATATTCATAGTTCACCTCAAATTGTATTTTTCGCAGCACTGCAGCCCAGCGAATGGATCAGGCACAGCACCATTTCATCTTATGCCAAAAGCATATCATACAATTTCGACCATTCTATGAACAAATTATAAAAACTTTCGTAAATGCACGGCCCTGTTGAACCGTCGCAAACGTTCTCACTCCAGGTAATCCAGCGGGTCTACCGTCTTATCCCCATGGCGCATTTCCAGGAAAATGTTGCTTCCCTCAATGGTATAATATTTGGTTGGCTCTGCCACATAGCCCAGAAGCTGTCCTGCTTCCAGGTATTCTCCCTGCACTGCGGTGATTTCTTTTAACTGCCCGCAGGTTACCGTGTAATCATTCCCCAGGTCGAGAACCACATAGTCCCCGATTTCCTCGTTGTTTCCTGCTTCCAGTACCCTTGCGGCAGCCGGAGCATACACCGGGGTGCTGACCTCGCTCTGGATGACCAGGCCTGGATTGCATTTGTACTGTTCCAGGGTCGGGAAATAGATGGTGGAATCCATGCTGTAATCCAGCAGGACATTGCCCCTTGCCGGCCACAGCATCTTGCTGGTATCAGCAAAGTTTAATACCAGTGCGGTGGCGGCGCTTCCGCCTGCACCGGCCTCTTTCACAGCCGGATCTGCCCCGTCATCGGTTGTACTGTTTGCCGCAAGCCCGGTATTCTGTCCGTTTCCGGTCTCCGGCCCTGCTTCCTCTGCAATGTGTCCCTGTTCTGCGGCTGCGTTGTCCTGATTGGACGCTGCCTCTGCCAAGACCTGTTCCTCCTGTGTGATTTCGGATCCGGAATTCTCCGCATTGGAATTTCCTGCAACCGGCGCCTGATCTTTTGCTTCCTCTGCAAAATATTCATCCTGCCCCTGCATATCCACATATGGTTTCTGTTCCTGTCCGTTTCCTCTTCGAATCGTAACGACGCCTGCTGCGGCAACCATAGTCAGCAGGCCCAGCACCAACATGACCAGGAATAATTTATCCCGGAACATCTGATTCATTTTTTCTTTCACCATTTATCACCTCGGTAGTAGTTTTGCCAAAGTGCTTTTTCTTATTCAGTCGCCAGTGAAATATTTTTATAATAATAGTTTAAAATGTCGGAATAGCTCCAGCCCTCCTCTGCCATGGCCTGGGCACCGTTCTGGCTGAGGCCGTAACCGTGACCGCGTCCTTTCACTGTCACCGTGATGGTTCCCGATGTCCTGGTGTTGATGGTAAAACAGGTGGAGGGCAGATTCAGCGCGTACTGCACATCATCTCCCGTGTAGGTGCGCGGGCCAATCTTGATCTGCAGCACATACCCGGCATCATCCCGCTTTACAATCTGGATTTCCGAGGAAATACGGTCTGGATCCAACGCAGGAGCGTCACTCAAATTTTTGATGCGCTGTACGAATTCCAACGGACTGAAAGAAACTTCCGACACTCCGGCCCCAGTCTCCTTTACTGCCACGGTTCCCGTTTCGGTTTCCGACTCGTTTCCCTGCTGCAATTCCTGTGATTTTCCGTTTTCATTGCTTCCCATGACATCCCACTTACTTTCCACCGACTGCAGATACGGATAATCTGCCTCCCCAGTGCGTGTCCGTCCGGCGCTGCGCTCATGAAACAACGGTAAAATATAGCGGCCTTCATATTTCATCACCGTTCCTGCCGTGGCGTCTGCCGCCTGCTTACATTGCTCCAGACGCTTTGCCAGTTCTTCCTTCTGGTACACGGTCAATGTTTTTCCTGCCTGTGCCGTATAATCCCCCAGATAGTCGAGATCCAGTTCTTCCTCCTGTATCTCCTCCCGCTCGCCCATCTGGCGGTATATGTAGGTGCGGGCAATGACTGCCTGGCACTTCAGTGCTTCCATTCCCATCTCCGGCCCGGTCTGGCAGACCATGACGCCCGGAAGATAATCCTCCACCGAAAGGTAGGTGCGGACACCGTAGCGCTCCAGAATGACGCGGCGGGAGCGCGCTTTCGCAGCAGAGTCTGGCCTCGCCTGATTCGCCTGCTGCTGATCCGTCACGTTTGAGTCTGGCCCCATCTGATTTACCTGCTGCCCCGGCACATTTGAGTCTGGCACAGATTCTCCATCCCCCTGATCCGCACTGTGGGAATTGCCGTTCCACCCATCTGTTTTCCCACTGCTCTGGCTGTCACCATTCAGACTCCAGTCTGCCACCTGTCCGGACACACTTCGTTCCATTCCTGCCTGACCATCCGATATAGTTTCTCCACTTACAACATTTCTGTTTTCTCCCAAAAAACGTTCCCCGGCCTGTCCCGCCGCATGCATGCAGAACAGCGAAAACATCCAGGACACCACAAACACCACCGCAAACACAATCCCGATTTTGCGCATAAAAAATCCCTCCGTCAGTTTAATCTACGGAGGGATTTCTTATTTTATTCCTGAGATTTTTTCATGCATCCATGACAGGCTTTCCCTGTACTTGTGTGCATTTGGTTCAGGCAGTCTTTTACAGCTCTACCTTTACCTTATCCAGATGCCAGATATCTCTTACGTACTCTTCAATGGTACGATCGGAACTGAACTTGCCGCTGCATGCGGTGTTGAGCATAGCTGCCTTTGCCCACCACTGCTCGTCGCGGTATGCCTCATCTACACGCTTCTGCGCGTCTGCGTACATCCGGAAGTCTTTCAGGATGAAGTAGGTATCTGCGCGGTCGCTGCTTAAGGTGTTCAGCAGAGAGTTGTAGATATCACGGAACAGTTCCGGATCATATGGTGCGTAGTAGCCGTTGATGAGCTGCATCAGCACACGGCGGATATCCTGGTCGTTGTTGAAAATCTGCATCGGATCGTAGCTGTGGTCATGCTCCATGCGGATGATGTCATCGGAGGAAGTACCGAAGATAAACACATTCTCTGCGCCAACCTCTTCTACGATCTCCACGTTTGCGCCGTCCATGGTTCCCACGGTCAGAGCACCGTTTAACATGAACTTCATGTTGCCGGTACCGGATGCCTCTTTACTTGCGGTAGAAATCTGCTCGCTGACATCGGCTGCCGCGAAGATGATCTCAGCGTTGGATACGCGGTAATCCTCAATGAAGACAACCTTCAGCTTGCCGTTGATGGACTTATCGTTGTTGATGACATCTGCAACGGAGTTGATCAGTTTGATGGTCAGTTTCGCACGCTTGTAGCCTGCTGCTGCCTTTGCGCCGAAGATGAAGGTTCTCGGAACCATATCCAGGTTCGGGTTATCCTTCAGCTGATTGTACAGGTACATCACGTGCAGAATATTCATGAGCTGACGTTTGTACTCGTGCAGTCTCTTAACCTGAACATCGAAGATGGAACGCGGATCGACATCGATGCCGTTGTGCTCCTTGATGTATTTTGCCAGGCGAACCTTGTTCTGGTACTTGATGTTCATGAACTCGTGCTGGCACTTCTCATCGTCCACATACAGCTTTAATTTGCTGATAGCGGAAAGGTCGGTGATCCACTCATCCCCGATCTTGTCGGTGATCCAGTCTGCCAGAAGCGGGTTTGCGTGAAGCAGGAAACGTCTCTGGGTAATACCGTTGGTCTTGTTGTTGAACTTCTGCGGCATCATCTCGTAGAAGTCTTTTAACTCCTGCTTCTCCAGGATCTCGGTGTGCAGTCTTGCTACGCCGTTGACAGAGAAGCTGCCTGCGATGGCCATGTGAGCCATCTTGACCTGACCGTCGTAAATGATTGCCATCTTCGCGATCTTCTCCTGATTGCCCGGATATTTCTGCTGGATCTCAATGATGAAGCGGCGGTTGATCTCCTCGACGATCTGGTAGATACGCGGAAGCAGTCTGGAGAACAGCTCGATCGGCCATTTTTCCAGTGCCTCAGCCATAATGGTGTGGTTGGTGTAAGCACAGGTCTTGGTGGTAACATCCCACGCCTCTTCCCAGGTTAAGTTGTAGTCATCCAGAAGGATTCGCATGAGTTCTGCAACGGCTACGGTCGGATGGGTATCGTTTAACTGGAATACATTCTTCTCGTAGAACTTGCGGATGTCATCATGCTTCTCCATGTATTTGCTTACCGCACGCTGTACACTTGCGGAAATGAAGAAGTACTGCTGTTTTAAGCGCAGCTCTTTACCTGCATAGTGGTTGTCGTTCGGGTAAAGCACGTCACAGATGGTCTTAGCCAGGTTCTCCTGCTCCACGGCCTTCTGATAATCACCTTTATCGAAGGAATCCAGGTTGAAGGTGTTGATCGGCTGTGCGTCCCAGATACGCAGAGTGTTGACTACGTTGTTGCCGTAGCCCACAATCGGCAGGTCATACGGAACCGCCATAACAGACTGATAGCCTTCCTGTACGAAATGCTCTCTGCCGTTCTCCCATACGGTGCGCACATAGCCGCCGAATCTGACCTCGGTTGCGTACTCGGAGCGGCGTACCTCAAACGGGTTGCCGTCCTTTAACCAGTTATCCGGCACCTCGACCTGATAACCGTTTTCGATTTTCTGTTTGAACATGCCATAGTGGTAACGGATGCCGCAGCCGTATGCCGGGTATCCAAGGGTTGCAAGAGAATCCAGGAAGCATGCTGCAAGACGCCCCAGACCGCCATTACCAAGGGCCGCATCCGGCTCCTGGTCCTCGATCACATTTAAGTCAAAGCCGAGCTCATCGAGAGCCTCCCGGACTTCCTGTCTTGCACGAATGTTGATGATATTGTTGCCCAGCGCGCGTCCCATTAAGAACTCCATGGAAAGATAGTAAACGGTCTTTACATCCTTCTTCTCGTATTCCTTGTGGGTTGCGATCCACTCGTCGATGATGACATCTTTTACCGCGTAAGCGACTGCCTGGAACACCTGGTTCGGGGTAGCCTCATCGATGGTGCGGCGGTACAGATTCTTTACATTATCGACCACGCTCTTTTTAAATGTTTCTTTGTCAAACCCTTTGTTTGCCATAACTGTCATACTGGATCTCCTCTCCTCAGTTACGGTCTCCCAGAAAGGGCCCCGCTGGGGGCCCGGTTGTGTCTTCACACACTTATTTCTGGCAGCTGCCGTCTGTTGCTTTTTCAACACCCAACATTCCGGTCTCACCGTTAATATTCCACTCTTTTGCGTATCCACTCATCTGTCCAAGGAAAATGTGATCGGCAAGTACTTCGCCTTTTATGGTGTCTGCGTATTTCTTTAAGATATCAGCAATCTTGTCGTTGTTATCCTGATATACATTAATATGATCGGTAACCTCAAAACCTGCTTCTTTTCGCATGGTCTGGATCTTACTTATGACCTCGCGGACGAAGCCCTCTTCCAGAAGTTCCGGAGTCAGGTTGGTATCCAGGGCTACGGTTACGTAGTTGTCGCCCTCGGATACATAGCCCTCGGTCTGAGCCATCTCGATTAACAGGTCATCTTCGGTCAGGACTACCAGCTCGCCGCCAAAGTCAAACTTCAGCGCCCCCTCTGCCTTCAAGGTATCCATAGCGGCATTGCCGTCGATCTCAGACAGCGCCTTGCGGATATTGCCCAGCTGCTTGCCGTACTTCGGTCCGACGGTCTTAAGCTGAGGCTTGAAGCTATAGGATGTGAAGTTTCTGACATCGTCTACGAACTCGACGCTCTTGACGTTTAACTCATCCTCGATGATCTCTACATAGAAGTCGGACAGCTTGTTTTCTGCCTTGACATACATCTTGCCGATCGGCTGACGGTTCTTGATGTTTGCGCTATTTCTTGCCGCACGGCCGAATACAACAATCTTTAAGACTTCGTCCATGTCGGACTCCAGCTGCTTGTCGATGCAGTTCTCATCCACTGCCGGGAAGTCGCACAGATGGATGCTCTCCGGAGCGGTCTTGTCGATGCTTCTTACCAGGTTCTGGTAGATGTCCTCGGTCATGAACGGGATCATCGGAGCTGCTGCCTTACATACAGTCACCAGAGCAGTGTACAGAGTCATATATGCGTTGATCTTATCCTGCTCCATGCCCTTTGCCCAGAAACGCTCACGGCTTCTTCTCACATACCAGTTACTCATGTCATCCACGAAATCCTGAAGGGCTCTTGCAGCCTCCGGGATGCGGTAGTTGGCCAGATTGTCGTCTACATCCTTGACCATGGAATTTAACTTGGAAAGCAGCCACTTATCCATAACCGGAAGCTTGCTGTAATCCAGGGTGTATTTGGTTGCGTCGAAGTTATCGATGTTTGCATACAGTACAAAGAAGGCGTAGGTGTTCCACAGGGTACCCATGAACTTTCTCTGCCCTTCCTGTACGGCTTTGCCGTGGAAGCGGTTCGGCAGCCACGGTGCGCTGTTGATGTAGAAATACCAGCGGATCGCATCTGCGCCGTAGGTCTCCAGAGCATCGAACGGATCCACCGCATTGCCCTTGGACTTACTCATCTTCTGTCCGTTCTCATCCTGTACATGACCCAGAACGATTACGTTCTTGTACGGAGCTTTGTTAAAGATCAGGGTGGAGATAGCCAGCAGGGAGTAGAACCAGCCACGGGTCTGATCTACCGCCTCGGAAATGAAATCTGCCGGGAACTGCTTCTCAAAGAGTTCCTTATTCTCAAACGGATAATGATGCTGTGCGAACGGCATGGAACCAGAATCGAACCAGCAGTCGATAACCTCCGGTACACGGTGCATCTGCTTGCCGCACTGCGGGCAGGTGATGGTGACATCATCGATGAACGGACGATGCAGCTCTACCTCTCCGTTGGCCTCTTTGTCCATCTCTTTTGCGTATTTCTTTACGACGTCCGCATAGTTCGGACTCATGGATTTTAACTCTGCCTGGCTTCCGATAGAATGCTGGCAGCCGCACTCACACTCCCAGATATTAAGCGGGGTGCCCCAGTAACGGTTACGGCTTACGCCCCAGTCCTGAACATTCTCCAGCCAGTCACCGAAACGGCCTTTACCGATGCTCTCCGGGATCCAGTTGATGGTGTTGTTGTTGCGGATTAAGTCATCCTTCACAGCGGTCATCTTGATGAACCAGGACTCTCTTGCGTAGTAGATTAACGGAGTGTCACATCTCCAGCAGTGCGGATAGCTGTGCTCGAAATTCGGTGCGGAGAATAACAGGCCCTTCTCATCCAGTGCCTTTAATACCAGCGGATCGGCTTTCTTTACGAATACGCCTTCCCAAGGAGTCTCCTTGGTCATCTCACCCTTGGCGTCTACTAACTGTACGAACGGCAGGTCGTATTTTCTTCCGACCTTGGAGTCGTCTTCACCGAATGCCGGAGCGATGTGTACTATGCCGGTACCATCGGTCAGGGTTACGTAGGTATCGCAGACAACGTAGAATGCTTTCTTTTTCTGCTTCTCGCAGATTGCTACTGCGCAGTCAAACAGCGGCTCGTACTCTTTGTACTCCAGGTCTTTGCCCTTATAGCTCTCCAGGACTGTATACTCACCTTCCAGGACCGTATCACAAAGTGCTTCTGCCAGGTAATAGGTGTAATCACCGTTCTGTACCTTAACATAGGTCTCGTTCGGGTTTACGCAGAGTGCTACGTTGGACGGCAGGGTCCAAGGGGTGGTGGTCCATGCCAGGATGTAAGCATCTTCGCCTTTTACTTTGAATCGCGCGATAGCGGAACGCTCTTTAACATCTTTATAGCCCTGAGCTACCTCGTGGGAGGAAAGCGGGGTGCCGCAGCGCGGGCAGTAAGGAACGATCTTGAAGCCCTTGTACAGGAGTCCCTTCTCCCAGATCTGCTTTAATGCCCACCACTCGGACTCGATGAAGTCATTGTGATAGGTAACATACGGATTGTCCATGTCGGCCCAGAAACCAACGGTGCCGGAGAATTTCTCCCACATGCCTTTGTATTTCCAGACGCTCTCTTTACAATGCTCGATGAACGGCTCCAGACCATACTGCTCGATCTGCTCCTTGCCATCCAGGCCAAGCATCTTCTCTACCTCCAGTTCAACCGGAAGTCCGTGGGTATCCCAGCCTGCCTTACGCGGAACCATGCAGCCTTTCATGGTGCGGTAACGCGGAATCATGTCTTTGATGACACGTGTCAGTACGTGGCCGATATGAGGCTTGCCATTTGCAGTTGGCGGGCCATCGTAGAAGGTGTAGGTCGGACCCTCCTTGCGGGAATCCATGCTCTTCTGGAAGATGTGCTCATCATCCCAGAACTTTTCAATTTTTTTCTCTCGCTCTACAAAATTCATATTTGTAGGTACTTTCTCATACATGCTTTTCTTTGCCTCCAATCTTTGACGCATGCAGCGGGACATCTTGTGTTTGGGTATCAATGAAGAATCCAGCTTGCCGGATTCTGGTGCCGCAGCAGGACTGCCGAGACGATCCATTGATATAAAAAAAGCCGCTTCCTGCAAACAGGAAACGACACTTCTTGCCACTTTTGACCACCTATTACTGCATACAAACATATGAGTTCCAACTAACGGTGGAATGCCGGCGGGGCTTACTGAAACCGTTTGTAAATTTGTTCAGCCTGCGGCTCGGGAGTGATCTTCGACTGCTGCCTTACTTGCACCGGGCTTCCACCGCCCCCGGCTCGCTCCTGCATTCCGCCTGTTTTGCGGTCTGCCTTTACGTTCTTTGCAGCGCTACTGTCTCCGTCATAGCCTTTGTGATATTACATTCTTTATCATTATATGGAATTGACTGAGAATTGTCAAGGTTTCTGCAGGCACTCCATTTGTTAACTTTGTGTCAACTGCATTGTTTTTTGGAAAAACTGATGGTATACTACTATTGTTTTACACAAATTTAACGAAAATTAGTACAAACCAGAAGGAGAACCGGTATGAGTGAACGCAACCTGACCCTGCTCACAGACTTTTACGAACTGACCATGATGCAGGGCTATTTTAAAGAAAAAGATGCAAACGAAACCGTCATTTTTGACGCGTTTTACAGAAACAACCCGGTAGGCTCCGGCTATTCGATCTGCGCTGGCTTAGACCAGGTGATCGATTACGTAAAGAACCTGCATTTTGATGACGATGACGTTGACTACTTACGCACCACCGGCATGTTTGAGGAAGATTTCCTTGACTATCTCCGCCATTTTCATTTCAGCGGCGATATTTACGCCATCCCGGAAGGCAGTGTCATCTTCCCGAGAGAACCCCTTGTAAAGATCATTGCTCCGATCATGGAGGCGCAGCTTATTGAGACTGCACTTTTAAATATCATCAACCACCAGTCCCTGATTGCCACCAAGGCAGCCCGCGTGGTTTACGCAGCCCAGGGCGATGGTGTTATGGAGTTCGGCCTGCGCCGCGCCCAGGGTCCGGACGCTGGTATCTACGGTGCCCGCGCTGCCATGATTGCCGGATGTATCGGTACTTCCAACGTGCTCTGCGGCAAGATGTTTGACGTTCCGGTCAAAGGCACCCACGCCCACAGCTGGATCATGAGCTTCCCGGATGAGCTGACTGCGTTCCGCACCTACGCCAAGCTCTACCCGAACGCCTGCATCCTTCTGGTTGATACTTACGATACCTTAAATTCCGGTATTCCGAACGCCATCAAGGTCTTCAAGGAAATGCGCGAGGCCGGCATTCCGCTTACCTTCTACGGAATCCGCTTAGACAGCGGCGACCTGGCTTACTTATCCAAGAAAGCCAAGAAGATGTTAGACGCTGCCGGATTCCCGGATGCTGTCATCTCCGCTTCCAACGACCTGGATGAAACCCTGATCTCTTCCCTGAAGCTGCAGGGCGCTGCCATCAACTCCTGGGGTGTCGGTACCAACCTGATCACCTCCAAAGACTGTCCGTCCTTCGGCGGCGTATACAAGCTGGCTGCCATTCAGGATAAGGAAACCGGAAAATTCATTCCGAAGATCAAACTTTCCGAGAACGCAGAAAAGATCACCAATCCTGGCAACAAGACCATCCGCCGTATTTACGATAAGGAAAACGGCAAGATCATCGCAGACCTGATCTGCCTGGTCGATGAGGAGTACGACACCAACAAATCTCTCCTGCTCTTCGACCCGAAGGAAACCTGGAAAAAGACCCACCTCGCACCTGGCACTTATACCATGCGTGAGATGATGATCCCGGTATTCTTAAAAGGAGAATGTGTTTACGAGTCTCCGAAAGTCATGGATATCCAGAAGTACTGCAAGAAAGAACTCGCCACCCTGTGGGAAGAGTCCTTAAGACTCGAATACCCTCACCGGGTGCATGTAGATCTGTCCAAGCCGCTGTGGGATATGAAGAATGAACTGCTGGACAGCTATCATTATCACGAGTAAAAATTTAATTTGTGTACAGAAAATGCCGGGCGGCGCCATTTGGCGCCGCCCGGCATTTTCGCTGCTTTCCAATATTGCTATTTATTGAATTCGAAACTTCTCCAGTATCTCCGGCTTCACATTTTTCGCATCCAGATGATGTTTCTCCAGATAGGACGCGTATTTATGCAGATCGTATTTTAACGGTGACTGTGCGGAATCGAGGTCGTGTGTCTCCAGATAATCGCGCATGATGGCCCGCCGTTCTTTTCCTGATTTTCCCATGTTTCATTCCTCCTGACTCGTTTCCCTGTTTCTTTCGAACTTTCTTCTGAAATTATAGCAAGCCCAGACTGAAATTGCAATGAGGCCCGGGGCACATAGTCCCGGACCTCAGCTGCGTTTACCTCAAATATCTGCAATTCCGTATCGCTCTCAAAAGCTACAGAGTTTATCTTCTGCTGCTTATCCAACGCTTCAGATTGTTCCAGTCACGATCAAAGTGCTGACACCCGGGCTGGTGGTCCACTCTCCGGTTTCCGGGTCCTGGGTGTAGGTGGCCGCCGGAACCGTTACTTCGCCAAGTACTGTAGCAAAGGCACCTGTGGTTTCATCGTAGGTGTAGTTGGTGGGATCGGTCCAGGCGGTTCCGTTGAAGGTAACTGTCAGGTCTCTTAAGATCGGATCAAAGGTATCCGTCACGATAACTCCGGTGGTCGGATCTGCCGGAACATTGCCGGTGTTCTGGATCACAAAGGTGTAGGTCAGTCTGCCGCACTCGGTTACCGGAACCGGGCTGACAGATTTGGTGATGGAGAGGATCGGCTCTGCCACCGCGGAAATGGTTTCCGTTGCGGTGATTCCGGTAATGCAGGTTCCGGATACGGTCACCACGTTGGTGATCTCCGATTCGATCCGCAGCGGCGCGTAGGCATTCAGTCGGGTCTCATAAACGATGGTGGCATTGCCGCCTGCCGGCACGCTGATCCCGGTGATCACAAGGGGCGGTCCCGCTTCCACCGTGGGAGCCGTCTGGATGACACCATTCCGGTAGTAGTGGATGGTTCCTGCAACGTAATCCAGCGGAGTACGCTCTTCTTCTCCGAAGGCATATCGTCCAAGGTCATCGGTCAGGGTCAGACCGGTATACTCTGTGGTACCGGAATTCACAATACTGATGATATAGGTTACGGTATCATCCTGCCGGTAGGTTCGTTTTACCGCGGTCTTGGTGACAGCCAGAACTTCCTGAATTTCTCCCACAGTAATATTGGAATTGGCTACTTCATTTCCGTAACGCAGCTGCGCCTGATTCGTGAAAAATGCCATATGTTGTTGTCCCCTTTTTTGAGTGGTTACAGTATAGCATATGACAAAACCAGGAAGCTGGTGCAGGGCTTGTATCATTCATAAATAGTTTGTCCCTAATCATGATGTTTACTTTTACAGAATTCCCATATATACTATGATTCATATGCAACGGTTTTCTAAAATAATCACACAAAGGAGACTCCATCATGAGAATTGTTAATCTTGAAAACAATAACCGTAAAATTATCCGCACTATCAATAACTTCCATGTATTAGAATATGTTCAGGATGCCAGCGTATCCCCTATGAATGCTATCGATGAATACTTCATGAGTAAGATGAATGTCCGGAGGCGGCAGGTAGTCATTGACATCAGCCGAGATCATTCTGCCGTCATTCAGGCCGGTGCCATGCAGTGGATGGGTGGAAATGTACAGGCAACATCCGGAGTAAAGGGACTCGGCGATCTCTTTGGCAAGGCAATTAAAGGGGCCGTTACCAAAGAAACTGCCGTAAAGCCTGAATATGTCGGTGAAGGATTTCTTGTTCTGGAACCAACCTACAAATATATTATCCTTCAGGATGTTTCCAAATGGGGAAATGTTGGAATGACCATTGAAGATGGAATGTTTCTTGCCTGCGACGCAAATGTGAAGCGCAACATTGTGGCACGTAAGACTCTCTCTTCCGCTGTATTAGGCGGTGAAGGTTTATTTAATATGAGCCTGCAGGGTAACGGTGCGGTTGCTTTAGAGAGTAATGTCCCAGAAGATGAGCTGATTGAAATTGAACTGGAAAATGATGAATTAAAAATCGATGGCAATCTGGCTGTATGCTGGTCCTCAAATCTTGATTTTACCGTAGAACGCACCACCAAAACTCTGGTCGGATCTGCAGTAAGCGGCGAAGGCCTTGTAAATGTATACCGCGGTACCGGTCGTGTACTGATGAGTCCAGTTGCACCAACTGATTCCCTGTTTTCTTCTACAAATACACTGGCAGCCAAAGCCGCTGCCCAAAATAGCAATACATTTGGAAAATAACTCACAATGCCCCGCAAACCCATAAGTCCGCGGGGCATTCGTATCATCTAAAACGACTTTATTTACCTGTTGGCAATCAATGTACAAAGATCAGAGACAGGATAAATACCACGATAATGGTCGTGATACCCATGACTGCCGTCATACCGGTCTGGCACTTATAAGCATCCTGTGTATCCATATCCGAGAACTGGGATACAACCCAGAAGTAGGAATCGTTTGCGTGGGATACGGTCATGGAGCCTGCGCCGATGGCCATGATAACCAGAACCTTTGCCAACGGGGAAGTGAATCCCAGGGCCGGCATCATCGGAGCGATCATAGCGGAGGTGGTGATCATTGCTACGGTAGAAGCACCCATTGCGGTCTTTAACAGTGCTGCAATGATGAACGGCAGGAACACGCCTACGCCAAGTCCCAGTAAGGATGCGCTCAGAGCGTCCGCGATCGGAAGCTTCTGAAGGATGGCACCAAAGGAACCGCCTGCACCGGTAATGGCCAGAATACCTGCGGAGTTGGTAACACCCTCAGTAATCCATTTCAGGGAATTCTGCTTCTCTTCTTTCGGAATCAGGGTCATGGCAAGGAATACACCAAGAATCAGGGCAATCACCGGGTTACCAATGAAGGAGAAGAACATTTTTACCGGTCCGTCACCAAACGGTGCGCTCGGAAAATCACTGACGGATTTTAATGCAATCAGGATGATCGGAAGCAGGATTGGAGAAAAGCTGTGAAGTGCGCTCGGAAGTTTGCCATACTTTTCCACGAGTTCTTCTACGGTGTACTCCGGGTTTGCCGGAATATCGATCTTGCTGGATACTTTGTTTGCGTAAATCAGTGCAGATGCAACAGCCGGGATGGAAATGATCAGGCCAATCAGAATGGTCAGGCCCAGATCAGCTTCCAGAGTACCTGCCATGGCGATCGGGCCAGGGGTCGGCGGTACCAGGCAGTGGGTTGCATACAGACCACCAGACAGTGCGGTTGCCATAACAGCCAGGGAAACATTACTCTGGCTTGCCAGTGCTCTGGAAATCGGGCTTAAGATAACGAAACCGGAATCACAGAATACCGGGATACCGGTGATATATCCGGTGATGCCCATAGTCAGAACGCTCTTTTCCTTACCAACGATCTTTAAAATAGTGTTCGCCATAGTAAGGGCTGCACCGGTTTTTTCCAGGATCGTTCCGATGATGGTTCCGGCCAGAATTACGATACCGATGCTGGCCAGAATATTACCAAATCCACTCTTGACGGTACTGATAACCTCTTCCGTCGGGATTCCACATACAAGACCTACCAATACTGCAATGACGGTCAGCACCAGAAACGGGTGCATGTTAAACTTCGATATGGCTATGACCATACATACAACTGCTAAAAATATCACGCCAAAAATAAATAAACCTGACATAAAAATACCTCCTTTTCGCGAAACGCGATCCATTCTCCAAATTCGTCACAGTTCCTGCGCTGCACGAACTGCATGTTCTTATTCCATGCCGTCCGAGCTTTTGCCGCCCGCTGGCATATTCCGGTACTCCAGAAGCATTCGGATAAAAAACTCCCGCACAAATGCGGTATCCTGCTCCAGTTTCAGGGTCTGGTACAGCTGTTTCATGCGGTACAGCAATGTGTTCTTATGCAGATTCAGCTGTTCTGCCGCTTTCGCAACGCTTCCTCCGCATTCGTAATACACCCGTGCTGTGCGCAAAAGCTGCTCCGCCTGATTTCCCCCATGCTGGTCTTCCAGGCTGCGAAGCATGCTTACCGCCGTTCGTGCCCCTTCCTGTACCGTCAGACTCCCCAGCAGATACTGCATTCTGCACACATGTTCTTCCAGATTCTGAATCGTTCCTCCTTTCCTGTTTCTCAGTACAGACACTTCTCTCATACCGGCTGAAATCTCTTCTAAGTTTCTGCATGGACTGCTGACTGCGGCATTCCAGACATCTTCTGTTTCTATCTCATGCAGCAGCTTCTCCAGACGCTTCTGCGCCTCCGGTGAATCCCCGCTTCCGCCAAGCAGAATCACATAATCCGCATTCTGGATTCCAAATACATCCCGCCTCCGGTCCAGCACATTTTTCCAGATCAGATTCTGGATGAGCTGGGAATAATCCAGCAAATGCTTCATATTGCGTTCCTCGGCCCGTTCATACAGCAGAATAATCCGGATCGGAAATTCCAGCTGCAGGTTTAACATACCGCACAGCTTTGCGATCATCTCTTTCTGGCTTTCCCCTCCAAACAGGAGCAGTCTCAAAAGCTGGTTTCGCAATTCCGCCTCCAGATTCTGCTTCTGCGTCATCTGAAGCTGGGAAAAGTTCTGGGTCACATAGACACGAAGCAGATTAGCAATGCTCTGCACCTCTTCCTCACACCCGAAAATTCCAACTACACCGATAATTTCATCATTCAGAAAGATCGGCATGTTGTAACCTTCCTTGGTTCCCGGATAACGAGACAGATCCTCTTTTTTGATCAGCACCGGCTTTCCGGTTTCCAGAACCTCTGCAGCTCCCTGATGAAAATCACCGATCCTGTGCTTTTCAGTTGAAGCAATGATGATGCCCTTCTGATCCATGATGTTAATGGTCCGCTGGCCAACCAGCAGAGATGTAGCTTCCACGAAATCCTGTGCCAGCTTTGCAAATTCACGCATTGCTTCCTCTCCTTTACAATATACGGGCACACTACAGATAAATGCAGTCTCCTGCGCCCAGATAGCAGTGTTTCAGTTCCTTTTCCTGATCCATGATCTGCTGAAGCTGTTCCCCGGAGCAATGGTTAAATCCGATGAGGCCAACGCCCATCTGTTTCATCTTTTCCAGTGTAATGCGGATCCGCCCGGCATCCGCTTCCACCAGATGTGTGCCGCCAAAGACTGCCCGGATGGGTTTACCAAAACGCTTCTGCACGGTGGTCAGAATGTTCAGGATTCCCGGATGGCTGCAGCCAACAATGACTGTCTGTCCCTCTGCCCCGTCCAACACCATGCAGATTTCATCGGAAAAAGAATCCTTTTCCCACTGGCCGCCACGGCGCAGCACGAAACGGTCCGGAATCTTTTCAAAATCATGCGTGCGCTCAAAATTGCCAACCAGATAACAACCGGGCTCCAATTCCAGAAATCCATCACAAACCCGGTGTTCCAGTCCCCGTTTCTGCATCCAGGCTTCATCAAAACCACATCCCAGGTAAGTAGCTTTCATGCCGTCCCGGGCATATTTTTCTTCAAAATAGCCTGTTCCCGTATACAGTGGGCAACGAAGCCCTTCTTTTACGAATTCCGGATAGCCGCCCGCATGATCATAATGACCATGGCTTCCCACTGCATATTGTATGTTCTCCATCCTAATATTCAGCTTGCACGCATTGTCATACGCGACTTTCCCAGCGCCAAAGTCAAACAAAATCTGTGATTTTTCTGTTTCTACCAGAAATGACAGACCATGTTCTGCAATCAGCGATTTCTGTTCTCCACGTTTGTTGTCCATGACTGTTGTTATTTTCACCAACTCACCCCCTTATTTATCTCATTTCATTGTACAAATCATTATAACACATCCCTTACAATTCATCATTGTGACGCGTCACAATTTTCAGAATTATTTTTTGACAAAAAAGAAGCCTTTCCTGTTCATGAACTGTTCATAAATTAGTTACAAACATTCCATATCCAGGAAAAACTTCTTTCACAATTTCTCGATATACTTACATCATCAAATGAAGCTGCCAAGTACAATTTGATAAAATTTTTTCATAATCGCCGGTGGGCTTAAAGCTCACCGGCTCCTCCCTTTTTATGGGGATTTTTTTATTATCTGCTTACAGTAAGAACCTCTGCGAAAAATATTCCTACAAACTTCATAATGACTTCCTCCTTTTCTTTCCTGATGTCACTTGAAAACCCTTTTGGAATGCTTCCCGGTGACTTGTTTTATTTTCTCTTTCTGATGCTTATTATAGGCGTCACTATGCTGTTTGTAAAATACAGGATACGCTGTATCTGATATAGAAAAAACGTCATATTAGAAAACATTCCTGTTCAATTCCCATTTTCCCTTTGAGTATGCGTCCAATCAGATCCTCCATAAGGGGCTCTGTCCCCTGCATGGCTTCCAGCTTTTTCAGGGTTTCCGGCTTCATTTCATAACCGTATGGAAGGTAACGGTCATACCAGTCCGCATCCATCTGTAGGGGGCGGACCTCCGGGCAGATATGTTCGCGGATATGGCGGAAAATACGGATGCCGCCGTAATCCAGATCCCCGGTATGATAAAACTTCACCTCGGGAAAGACTGCCAGAAGTCTTCTTAAGAACTCGCACTCCAGTGGTGAGAAGAATCCATGGGAAAACACGATCAGGGTTCCTTCCTCATAAGGCATGGAAACGTAGTTTGCCTTGTTTTCCACCGTCACAATCTTTTGGATTTTCTGGTTAGCCGGGATCACTGCGTGCCGGAGCGTTTCCGTGTTGAGGACCGTTCCATAGCAAAAATCAGCCAGGGAGATTTCGTTTCCCTTCAGGCTGATCCTTAAATTTCCCTTCACGGCAAGCTCCTGGGCGTATTCCTCCAGGTAAACCTGAGATAACACCTCCTTGTCGTTCATAGCTTCATCGACATCCGGATGATATTCGGACAGAATGGATACCACTCTTGTTCTCAGCACGTTTTCAAATACTTTGGTGCCACCCAGGACCGCAACGCTGAACACCCGCTGATAGACCGGCTCCTTCAGCTTTTCCAGTGCATCCAGACAGATAAAAAGCGGTTCCCCGTACTTTTCCAGATCCGCAGGCTGTTTTCCCTTTTCCAGAGCATCCTCCAGATTCCGGTAATAGGCCTTCAGCCATCCAGTCTGTGCTTTCCCGCTCCATGTCTGGATCTTCTCTTTCTCCGACGCAAGACGCTCCCATTTTGGAATCAGGCCCAGCAGCTCATAGAACTGCCCGGCCTGTTCCAGACGATAGGTAATCTTTTCGATATCATTTCCGTATTCGAGCCACTTAATCTGGATCAGTCCACGCTGTTCCAGTTTCCTGGCTTCCTCCAGAAGTTCCGTTTTCCCTGCCCGGTTAAAATCCTCCTGCTGGATTTTCAGGCTCCGGTTCCCCGAAGCCTCCTTGCGCCAGTCCACACTGCTGCCTTCGATCTTCTCCAGAATCCGGTGTATCAGATAATCGTTCTCCCGCTTATTCTTCATCCTCTTCCTCTGCAAGATCTTCCTTTAACTGCTCAAACTCCGGTTTCTCAAATTCCTGAATGGAAATATTTTTCTTGTTCGGATTCGCAAAGACAAAAATCTTGTCCACGGTCTCCAGATAGTTCTGGATCTTGTCATTGGTGGCACTGATGAGGGCCTGGAATCCAAGTCCGCGGATCAGCTTGATACAGCTGGCCACCTTTTCCGCATCCATCTTGGAGAATGCCTCATCCAGCACCACCAGGCGGATGGTCGGATTTCGCCGCAGACCCGGCTTTAAGTCGATCTTGTAGGCCTGGGCGAAGCTTGCCAGCAGCGCCACATAAAGGGGGTTCTGCCCCTCGCCGCCGGAGTTTTTGCGGATCATCTTGCTTAAACGGATTTTAATGGTTTCGTCCTCATTCTGAATCAGCTGCTGCATATCGAAGGAAAGATACGTCCGGTAATCGGCGTATTTTTCCATATTGCGCTTAGCCGTCTCCATCTCCTCCGGGGTTGCGTGATCCGGCGGAATGAAGATGTCAATCAGCTCATTGATCAGCGGGCCATACTGGCTCTCATGCTCCATGGTGAAGAGATTCAGCTGATTGTCCAGCCCAATATCCAGATCGGACGGCTTGATCTGCAGCGCGTCATCCATGAACATGTCATAAAACCGTCCATCGCTGCCTTTGTTTTTTCCAATATAGAACTGATAGCGGTCCTTACCGAAATCCAGGTGGCTGATGATGCGGTTCAGCTCGTCCTTTCGCTGCAGTGCTTCCTTGATGGCACTGCGGATCTTGTACATGAAGTCGTCCTTAAAATGCTCCACCGCTGCCTTCGCCTGTTCCGCGGCACGTTTCCGGTATTCCTCGAGGCGGTCACAGGAAAGATCATCCAGTAATTTCTGATACTCTTCGTTGTTCTCGGATTCGGCAGAAAAATTACGGTGCGGATATGTACGCAGATATCCATTGCGGACCTCCCTCAGCTTCTGCATTTCCGCATCCTGCTTCTCCTGCGCTTTTGCCTGTCCGCGCAGGTATTCCCCGCGCAGCAGATCGTAGCGGATGGCGGCACCGCTCTCCTGCTTCTGTTCCAGAAGCTTCTGAAACTCCCCGTCAAACTCCGGCCGGGCCTGATAGTTCCGTTCCTTGTCTGCCAGGAAGCCCTCTAACTGGAGCAGTTCCTGTTTTTCTTTCTCTCCATCCCGTTTCGCGCGGTCCTCATTCAGTTTCAGCTGATCCAGCACCTTTTCCCGGCGCCTGCACAGCTCCACAAGGGATGCCCGCTCTTCTTCCCATGCAGCCACGTTCTGGCTCTTTAACTGTTCCAGACGCTCCCTTAAGTTTTTCTGCTCCTGCTGCTTTTTCGCATAATCTGCCTTATCCTTTTTCCAGCCCAGATACACTTCCAGATCCTGGCTCAAAAATTCCAGGCCCAGCACGCGCTCCCCGTCGCTTAACATGGTCTGCAGCGGCTCCAGCTCCTCCTGCAGATTCCGGATGGATTCCTCCAGAAGTTTCACTCTCTGGCGCATGCTCTTCTTTCCAATATAAGCGGACCGGGTGTAGAGATCCGGGTTGATGTGCTGGATCCGGTAACTGTGATACAGCACGCAGTCCCTGGTAATGCCGATGCGGTGGCTGCGCAGCCCGTCCACACTGTCACACTTGATGACTTTGCCAAGCTGGAAATTAATATAGGCCTGGGCGTAATCGCGTCCGGCCTCCACCTCTTCGGCCAGCGCACCCTCTAACACCGGCTGTTCGTCTGCCAGAACCTTCTCGGTATCCAGCACAGCCACCCGGTAATATTTTTTCGGATCCAGCTCCTTGTAGATTTCCATTGCCGTTTTCGCGTACTTTGGCTCCACCGTCAAAAGCAGCTTGTTGTTGCCGAGATAACCCTCAATGGCATTGCGCCAGGCATCGTCCCGCACTTCCAAAAGGTCTGCAAGCACCTCTACCTCCACACTCTTTCCGGTCTTTAAAAAGAGCTGGGTCTGCAGAATTTCCCGCACCGCTTCCAGCTCCTTCGGATAAGCTTTGTTTCCGGCTTTTAACTGGGTAATCTCCTCCTGAGCTTTGGTCAGTTCTTTATTTTTCTCCCGGATCTGGCTGCGGGCATCCTGCATCTGACGCTCCACTTCTTTCCGCATCTGAAGCAGGTCTTCCTGCAGGCGTTTTAAGGCTTCCTCACTGATCTCGCCCTTCTCAAAGGCTTCGATATCCCAGAGAGTGCGGTTGGATGTGATTTCTTCCTCATTCCAGGCTGCAAGCTTTTCTGCCGTCTGTTTCCAGCGGGCCTGGCTGCTGCCCAGATGCTCCACCAGTTCATTGACAGCCTTTAACTGACTTTTCAGTTCTTCGTAGCCGCTGCTGGAAATCTTGCGCAGAAGCTCCTCGCTTTTCGCCGTCAGATCCTGAATCTCGGTCTCCATGGCAGCCGCATCCTGCGCCGCCTTCTCCTGGTCCGCCGCCAGCGCCTGAATCTTATCCTGGCTTTCCTGGATTCTCCGGCGGTCCTGCAGCATGTCAAACTTCCCTGCAAAATATCCGCACTGTTCTTTCTCTTCCCGGGCCGCAGCCATGGCCGCATGCTGCGCGCAGATGGCTTTCAGGCTCTCAATCTCCCTGCAGGTATCCTCAATCCGGTGGCGCAGGCGTCCGTATTCCGTCACGCTCTGCTGCATGTCCTCGATGTGAATATCCTGCTCCATGCAGATGTACTCTTTGACAAAGTCCTCCAGCTTGATATTCATGCGGAACGGGATTGCGCGCTTGAACAGCAGCGGGAACTTCTCCGCGTCCAGACCGCCCAGATAGATATCGTAAAGCTGCTTGCGGAATCGCTCATTGTGGGAGCCAAAATAACATTCTTCTTTGGAATAATTCGCCAGCAGCCAGTTTTTTACCTCGTCAATGGACATGGTGCGGTCTGCTTTGCGGTACTCATGATCCGGAATCGGTCCCTTATGCCAGAAAAACATGCGCCCAATCTCGTTGGTAGCGGTTTCTACATCAAATACCACGCCCACGCACTGGCAGGCACCGGTATCGGTCTGGCGCAGCTCCAGCACAATGGTGCTTGAAAAGTTCTGGTTGCGCAGATAAGAGAAGCTGTTGTCTTCTCCGATATTGATCATGCCGCGCAGATACTCGATCAGGCTCCGGTCGGAATCATCGGCGGCAGCCTTGTTGAAAAAGCCCCGGCCATCCGTGTTGGCATACAGCACAAGCTGCATCGCATCGATCACGGTGGATTTTCCGCTTCCGGAGTGACCGGTAAAAAAGTTGATCCCATCGTCAAAGGACAGGGTTCTGTGTTTTATGTAATGCCAGTTGTTCAGGCAGATCCTGGACAGGGCTTCAAATCTCTGATTCTCCATCTTCCTCTTCTCCTTCGCGGAATGTCTCAAGCAGCGCGCGTACATCGTCTCCCATCAGGATCACATTGACCGTGGGATAGATGACAAGGCGGCTGAAACCGTCCAGATCTTCCAGTACATCTAACGGTTCGATGACCTGATACTTTTTCAGGAATGCCAGGCTCCGGCGAATATCCGACACAGACGGCTGCCTTTTTAACAGGCGGTAGCTGCCGATTTTTTCGTTGATCTCGCTTAAGGTCGTCACCACATTCACGGAAGTGGATACCGAGGACATCTGCTCGTCGTAGATCAGCTTCAGGATCAGCACGTAGAGCGTTGCAAGCTTTGATAACTTTTCTCCTACCACCTGCTCCCCGCGGATATATATGAGCCCAAGCTGGCTGTTCTCCACAACCTCAATTCCCATGATGGCAAAATAGCTTCGGATAAATTCCAGATGCTGGTTGCACTGGTAAAACTCCGGGTTCGTCTGGTAGCGCTTTGATTTCCGGTCGTAGGTGCGTTCCAGGAGAAACGTCTGCCGGTACAACAGGCGGATACTCTCGGAAACCTGTTCCTGTTCTGCCCCGGAAAGTGCTTCATAATAATCGATCATCGGTTACTCCTTTCTTACAAACACCAGCCCCGGATACCGGTAGCCCGCATGCTCCACCATCGGCGCCTCCTGATCCAGCACCCGGTAGGGACTGTCCTTGCGCACCGAGTCATCGTACGCCAGCACCAGCTTTTCAAAGTCTTCCAGGGAAGACACGGTATCGCTGGTCACTGTATACCGGCCATCCACCATCCGGTCCAGCACAAAGGAACGGATCTGCCTGCGGCTGTAGCGGTTCTTCATGCGGTTAAGCTGCAAAATTTCATCCCGGGTGAGTTCTTCCATCTCCTCCTCCGGCACCAGCTCCGCCGCGAAATCCTGACGGGATTTGCGCCGTTTGTAGAGGGAGCGGTCGGAAATGACGGTAAACTGGGAAAAGTTCATCTTCGATGCGGTGAGTGCCAGCTTTTGCTCCAGTTCCTCATCCGAAGAACCAGAAAGTTCATTCAGCACCTGGATTACCATTCCCTTCATGTTGTCATCCTGATTCAGCAGATAGTTTAACCTTGTCACTGTAGCTCGGATGTATTTGGTATGCTCCGTATCCATGTTCATGATGCGGTGCTCGATGTCATCAAAGCCCCGGTCAATCAGATCCAGCTGGCTGATGATATCCTCCGGCGTGATATCCAGGCCGCGAAGCTGCTTGTTGCGCACGCAGACCCGCTCCAGCCATGCTGTATCCTGTCGCATCTGGGACAGCCACTGCTTGATGTCCGTTTTATACAGATAAAAGTTGTCGGATGTCTTTAAGATGTGGTACTTTTTCCGCACGATTTCTTCCACATAGCCGTCCAGATGCTCCCGCAGCAGGTCTCCATAATTTTTCTGTTCCAGAAGACTGGCGAAAAAGCGGTCCATGTTGTGGAGCATATCCTGCAGCGTCTTATTCAGCTTGCGGGTGTTGATGAGCGCAGTCTTTAACAGGGAAATGTTGCAGCGCGGGTCATTCTTGAAGGCAAACAAGATCGCGTACACATTCTGGATATAGACCTGGGTAGCATCCTCATCCTCTCCCGCCAGATGCGTGAAGGCATCCACAAACACCGCCGCGTAATCCGGAATGACGATATTCACCGTCATGTTGTGGTAGTCATCCACCTTGCGGAGCCACCCGGCCTTTAACAGCCAGTTTAAGATTCGCGTGGAAAGGGGCTCCAGCATGTCCAGTTCATCTTCCAGCTCGTCCTGCACCATCACGACGCGGGTCTTGGCGAAATAATCGCTCAGAGTCTGGATGCAGATTTCCCGGCTTAAATAATAGTTGCTGTACTGGTATTCCTCGTTGATCTGCAGAAGCGCGTCAATATAGACCTGCCGGTTTCTGGACCGGAACAGGCCCCAGAACGAATCCGGTATTTCCAAAAACAGATTTGCCATAAGTAAGTTTCCTTTGTTATTTGTATCAGAAAGCGTAATTTACTATGATATCCGAAAAATGCTGCTGCCCAGGTTTTGCCTGCTGCAGCAGCATCTTTATTCCATTCCATGTTGTGGATGTACACCTGACGGAAAAACCGGCAGGCCGCATCCGTTGCTGATCAGATTTCCAGCAGATCACTGAATGCCTTCAGCGCGCCGTCCGTCTCATGGGCCAGAACGCGTTTTGCAAGGACCTTGCCCAGCTGTACGCCTTCCTGGTCGAAGCTGTTCACGTTCCATAAGAAGCCCTGGAACATGACTTTATTCTCGAAGTGTGCAAGCAGTGCGCCCAGTGCGCCCGGGTTCACCTGCTCACCGATGATGATGCTGGATGGACGTCCGCCCTCGAAATTCTTGTTGCGGTTCTCGTCTGCCTTGCCGCATGCGAAGGCCATGATCTGGGCAGCCACGTTTGCGCAGAGCTTCTGCTGGCTGGTGCTACCCTGGATTACCACATCAGTATCCATCTGGTTTTTCTTAAATCCTACAAACTGCAGCGGAACAATGTCGGTTCCCTGGTGTAAGAGCTGATAGAAGGAGTGCTGTCCATTGGTACCCGGCTCACCGAAGATCACCGGTCCGGTTACATAGTTTACCGGCTCGCCAAAGCGGTTTACAGACTTGCCGTTGGACTCCATGTCAAGCTGCTGTAAATGTGCCGGGAAACGGCTTAATGCCTGGGAGTACGGAAGCACTGCGGTGCACGGATAGCCCAGCACATTGCGCTCGTAAACGCCGATCAGGGCATCTAACATAGCAGCGTTCTTCGTTACATCTGCCTCTGCTGCCAGCTTGTCTGCCTCTGCCGCGCCCTCCAGGAACTGTGCGAATACCTCCGGGCCAAATGCCAGAGAGAGGACTGCGCCGCCAACTGCGGAAGTGGAGGAATAACGGCCGCCGATATAATCGTCCATGAAGAAAGCTGCCAGATAATCGCTGCTCTTAGCTAACGGAGAAGTCTCACTGGTTACGGCGATCATGTGTTTGGAGGCATCCAGGCCTGCGTTCTTTAACGCATCTTTTACGAAGGACTCATTGGTCAGGGTCTCCAGAGTGGTTCCGGACTTGGAAACCAGTACGAAGATGGAATGTGCCACATCAATGCCATATAATACCGCTGCAGCATCATCCGGGTCTACGTTGCTGATAAACTTTGCCTCCATCTTAAAGGTGCCATTCTTCTTTGCCCAGTTTTCCAGAGCCAGATACATGGCTCTCGGGCCAAGGTCACTGCCGCCGATACCGATCTGAACAACCGTGGTAAACTTCTCTCCTGCCGCGTTGGTGATTTCTCCATTGTGCACCTTGTTGGCAAATTCTGCGATGCGCTCCTGCTGCTGTTTGTAGAAGGTACGCTTGTCCACGCCGTCCGCGGTGACTGCGTCACCCAGCTGACCACGGGTCATATGATGCAGAACCAGACGTTTCTCACCGGTGTTGATCACTTCGCCGTTGTACAGAGCTTTGAATTTCTCTGCCAGCTGTGCTTCGTCAGCCAGCTTCTTCAATGCGTCCAGCACGGTGTCATCTACCTGCTTTGCTGCGTAGTAATAAACAAGTCCTTCTGCCATCGGCACACTGTATTTTTTCACGCGCTCTGCGCCTTTATCTCCGGTCATAGCCTCCGCAAGGTTTACGCGGGCTGCCTTCTCCAGTTCCTGATAGGAAGTAAGCGTGTCCAGGTTGTTCCAGGTAATCATAACTTGATTCCTCCTTCAATACATGATCTTAGTTTTCTGTCGATAATTTTCTGTCAATCATATTAATTATACTATCAGATTCGTGGAATTTCAAGGGATTTCACGAGGAGAAGACACAATACCACGTCTCGCTGGCGGTTTTTGCACAGAAAATACGTTGCGGATTGCATGTATTTTTACCGGTGCAGAATCATGCCTGTCAGCAGCTTTAAGGTCACTCCTGCGCAAAGAACCGATCCGCATAACAGAAAAAGCCGGTTCACCAGTCCCGATGCCGAACAGATTCCTATGCTGAACCGTTTCCGGTATGGATAAAAAAGCTGTTCTCCCTTATGATTCAGAAAATCCAGTGCCAGATGGGAGGCAAAGGCAATCCCAAAATATGGCACCAGCATCGGCAGGAATACGCCCACGCAGCTCATCAGCAATCCTCCTGCCAGAAAGGAATGTAAAAAGGAACGGTGAGGTGTCTTCTTTCCATAAGCGCAGACCGCCAGAAAGGCGGCGCAGGCCAGGACAACGCGGCTGACGGAACTGTTGCTCATCAGCCTCTGATAAAGTCCCAGATGCCAGTGCGCCTCCACCACCACAATGCCAATGACAATGGTTTCCAGTACAAATGTAATCTGATCCGCTCTCCGGCTGCTCTCTGAGCTTCCGCAGTCAATATCGCTGATCACGGAACCCACGGCCGCCGTCCCGGCACCCAGGATCAGTTCCGGTAATGTCCGGGGCTGAAGCAGCAGCAAAGAAGCTGCCACGCCAACCGCCATATGTGTTTTTCCAAGCATAATTTCTCTCTTTCTTTGTATCTTAATCTGTCTTACCCGGCTGTCTTATCTGCCTGGAAAATTCTTCCTGTAGAAAGGAAAAGGGACCTTCGGGGGAAACCCCGAAAGTCCCGAAAATCGTTCATTTATGCAGTTTTCTATTAGAACTTACCCGCAGTAGCTGCTTCCTCAATGGCTACAGCAACAGCAACGGTCATGCCGACCATTGGGTTATTGCCGGCGCCGATCAGACCCATCATCTCCACGTGAGCCGGAACGGAAGAAGAACCTGCGAACTGTGCATCGGAATGCATACGGCCAAGGGTATCGGTCATACCATAGGAAGCCGGGCCTGCTGCCATGTTATCCGGATGCAGGGTACGTCCGGTACCGCCGCCGGAAGCTACGGAGAAGTACTTCTTGCCTGCTTCCAGTCTCTCCTTCTTGTAGGTACCTGCTACCGGATGCTGGAAACGGGTCGGGTTGGTAGAGTTACCGGTTATGGAAACGTCTACGTTCTCTTTCCACATGATTGCAACACCTTCCGGAACGCTGTTTGCGCCGTAGCAGTTAACTTTTGCGCGAAGGCCCTCAGAATAGGACTTGCGGAATACTTCCTTAACCTCGTTGGTGTATGGGTTGTACTCAGTCTCGATATAGGTGAAGCCGTTGATACGTGCGATGATCTGAGCAGCGTCTTTTCCAAGACCGTTTAAGATAACGCGCAGCGGTTTCTGACGAACCTTGTTTGCTTTCTCAGCGATACCGATTGCGCCCTCTGCTGCTGCGAAGGACTCATGGCCAGCAAGGAATGCGAAGCACTCGGTCTCCTCTTCCAGAAGCATCTTGCCCAGGTTACCATGGCCAAGACCTACCTTACGGGTATCTGCAACGGAACCCGGGATACAGAATGCCTGCAGGCCCTCACCGATTGCTGCTGCTGCCTCGGATGCCTTTCTGCAGCCTTTTTTGATTGCGATTGCAGCGCCTACGGTGTATGCCCATTTTGCGTTCTCGAAGCAGATCGGCTGAATGCCCTCGATCATTTTGTATACGTCAAGACCTGCGTCTTTGGTGATCTTCTCTGCCTCTTCAATGGAAGCAATGCCATAGCTGTTTAATGCTTCATTGATCTGTTTGATACGTCTCTCATATGATTCAAATAATGCCATGATTATAGTCCTCCTTCTTTACGCCTGTCTCGGGTCGATGATCTTAACTGCATCAGCAACACGGCCGTACTGACCTTTTGCCTTCTCCCAGGCGGTGTTCGGGTCATCACCCTTCTTGATGAAGTCAGTCATCTTGCCAAGGCTTACGAACTGATAACCAATGATCTGATCGTCTGCGTCCAGAGCGATACCGGTTACATAGCCCTCAGCCATCTCCAGGTAACGAGGACCTTTCTTTAAGGTTCCGTACATGGTGCCAACCTGGGAACGAAGACCTTTACCAAGATCCTCCAGGCCAGCGCCGATCGGCAGTCCGTCCTCAGAGAATGCACTCTGGGTTCTGCCGTATGCGATCTGTAAGAACAGTTCTCTCATTGCGGTGTTGATTGCGTCACATACCAGGTCGGTATTCAGAGCCTCCAGAACGGTTAAGCCCGGAAGAATCTCTGCTGCCATTGCTGCGGAGTGAGTCATGCCGGAGCAGCCGATGGTCTCAACCAGAGCCTCCTGGATGATACCCTCTTTTACGTTCAGGGTCAGCTTGCAGGCACCCTGCTGCGGAGCACACCAGCCCACACCATGGGTCAAACCGGAAATGTCGGAAACCTGTTTGGACTGTACCCATTTTGCTTCTTCCGGAATCGGAGCAGCGCCATGATGAACGCCCTGTGCAACTGTGCACATCTCTTCTACTTCATGTGAATAAATCATGTTAAAACTCCTTTCAACTATGTAATGTCCTGAAAGTACGTGCTGCACGATATTTCCTCCAATCTGAATATGCCCTGTACCCGGCATACGCAAAGATTGTCAAAAACATCACACCATACTTGATTACATTTTCTCACAAAAGCGACAAATAGTCCATAGTTTTTTTGTAGAAATTTAAGAGCAGATACCACAAATGTATGTGGCACCTGCTCTTTTTTTCCATTATTTTACATTTGATTATTTGTTGCTTAAGTACTCGTGGATACCCTTTGCGCCGTGCTTTCCTGCTTCCATAGCCAGGATTACGGTAGCTGCGCCGGTTACGGCATCACCGCCTGCGAACACGCCTTCACGGGAGGTCTGTCCGTTTGCAGGCTCTGCAACGATACATTTCCGCTTGTTGATCTCAAGGCCCTCGGTGGTAGAGGAAATGAGCGGGTTCGGGGAAGTACCCAGGGACATGATGACGGTATCTACGTCCATCACATACTCAGAACCCGGGATCTCGACCGGACGGCGTCTTCCGGATGCATCCGGCTCGCCAAGCTCCATTTTCACAACCTTGATGCCTTTCACCCAGTCGTTCTCATCGGTCAGGATCTCGACCGGGTTGGTCAGAAGGTCAAAGATGACGCCCTCTTCTTTTGCGTGGTGAACTTCCTCCACACGGGCCGGAAGCTCTGCCTCGCTGCGGCGGTACACGATATGTACCTCAGCGCCGAGACGCAGTGCGGTTCTTGCAGCATCCATGGCTACGTTTCCACCGCCGACTACAGCAACCTTCTTGCCTGCTACGATCGGGGTGTCATAGTCCTCGCGGAATGCTTTCATCAGGTTGTTTCTGGTTAAGTACTCGTTTGCGGAGAATACGCCGTTTGCGTTCTCGCCCGGGATACCCATGAACTTCGGAAGGCCTGCGCCGGAACCGATAAATACTGCTTCAAAGCCCTCTTCGTCCATCAGCTCGTCGATGGTAACGGACTTGCCGATGATGACGTCAGTCTCGATCTTAACGCCTAATTTCTTTACGTTCTCAATCTCAGAGCGGACAACGGTCTCTTTCGGGAGACGGAACTCCGGGATACCGTAGGTTAAAACTCCGCCCGGCTCATGAAGTGCCTCGAAGATGGTTACATCGTAACCCAGCTTTGCCAGATCACCTGCACAGGTCAGGCCTGCAGGGCCAGAACCAACCACAGCAACCTTCTTGCCGTTTTTCTCTTCTGCTGCCTTCGGAACGAAGCCGTTCTCTCTGGACCAGTCAGCCACGAAACGCTCCAGCTTACCGATAGAGATCGGCTCACCTTTGATTCCGCGGATGCACTTGCCCTCGCACTGGCTCTCCTGCGGGCATACACGGCCGCAGACTGCCGGAAGTGCGGAGGACTCAGCGATGACATTTGCTGCAGCCTCGAAGTTTCCAGCCTCGACTTCTTTGATGAAGCCCGGGATGTTGATGGAAACCGGGCAGCCGCTCATGCACTTTGCGTTGTTCTTACATTTTAAGCATCTGGAAGCCTCTTCCATAGCCTCTTCTTTGTTATATCCATAGCACACTTCCTCAAAGTTGGTAGCGCGCACCTTTGCGTCCTGCTCTCTGACAGGAGTCTTCTTTAATACGTCCATTTCTTATCCTCCGATCACAGACAGCTTCCCGCTGTCTTGCCTAATGAATCCAAATGAGTGAACCTGCTGCCCGGATTAACCGTTGCACTGGCCGCAGCCGCCGTGATGGGTGTCTCCCTCGACAGCCTTTAACATGGCTCTGCCCTCTTCGGTCTTGTACATCTGCTGACGCTTCATAGCCTCATCAAAGTTCACAAGATGGCCGTCAAACTCCGGTCCGTCTACACATGCGAACTTCACTTCATCGCCAACGGTTAAGCGGCATGCTCCGCACATACCGGTTCCGTCTACCATGATCGGGTTCATGCTGACGATGGTCGGAATATTCAGCTCTTTGGTCAGTTTGCATACAAATTTCATCATGATCATCGGTCCGATGGCTACGCATACATCGTACTGTTTGCCCTGGTTCTCTACCAGATCCTTGATCACATCGGTTACCATGCCCTTGCGCACATAGGAACCGTCGTCGGTGGTAATGTAAAGATTTCCAGCCTGCGCCTTCATCATATCTTCCAGAATCAGAAGGTCTTTGTTCTTGGCACCTACGATGACATCTACATCAATGCCGTGCTGCTTCATCCACTTTACCTGCGGATAAACCGGTGCGGTACCAACGCCGCCTGCTACGAATAAGTACTTGCGGCCCTTTACTTCCTCGAAATCTTCCTTGACAAACTCGGACGGCTGACCAAGCGGCCCTACGAAGTCCTGGAATGCATCGCCTGCCTGTAACTCAGACATCTTTAAGGTAGATGCGCCTACGATCTGGAACACGATGGTTACGGTGCCCTTCTCGCGGTCGAAATCACAGATGGTAAGCGGGATACGCTCGCCCTTCTCGTCCATCTTTACAATGACAAATTCACCCGGCTGGCAGGATCTTGCCACTCTCGGAGCTTCTACATCCATCAGGAAAATCTTCTCCGCAAGCTTTTCCGCTTTTAAAATCTTATACATTTCCTTCCTCCTGTTTTGCAATCTGCAAATTCTGCATGCCATCAAAAAACTTTTTAGATATGCTGAAAGTATTTTAGCATTTCTTTGTTTAAATGGCAATACATTATTGTTAATAACATAACATATATTATACCGCTTTATTTCTTTTTGTACAGCCGATATTCGTAACAAAGATCAAAATATGTCTGTTCGTCGCTCTCCTGAACCATTTCCCAGTCCGCATCCTGGTCCAGATTCGGAAAATGGGTATCCGCTGCGTAGGCAAAATCAATCCAGGTAATCTGTGCCTCATCGCAGTAGGGCAGAAACTGCCGGTAGACACTCTCACCGCCGATGATGTAAACATCGTCCGTGTGATAAGCGTTCAGCAGCTCCATCACCTCTTCCATGCTGCCACACACGGTGGCTCCTTTGACCTTGTAATCCAGGTCAGAAGTGAGGATGATGTTGGTCCGGCCGTAAAGAGGCTGCGCGCCCGGCATGCTTTCCAGTGTTTTTCGCCCCATAACGATGACCTTTCCCATAGTCTCGTTCCGGAACATTTTCTGATCCTGGGGAATGGACACCAGAAGCTGCCCCTTGTTTCCAATGGCCCAGTTTTTATCTACTGCCGCAATCAGTTTCACGTTATCCTACGCCTCCTCTTCCTCTGCCAGGATCAGTTCCTTTGCGTAAGGCAGGGTTTTGATCCAGTCACAGAAGGTGTGCCATTCATCCAGCTTATGGTTCTTTCTCGCAAAATAAATATTGATCAGCGTCTCATAATTTAAGGTACAGGTGCGCATCTGGTTGTAGCTGGACGGCAGAAGCTGGATCATGTCATACCAGTACGCCTTATCCTTCGTCTCCACATATTTTAAGCGGATTTTCTCCAGTTGCTCTACAATGGTCTGCATATAGGCTTCGCTCTCCGGTGTCAGATGATCGTGGCTGAAATCATCTAACTCGAATGGCTTGCTGTGGATCTTGTGCATGGTGCTGGTGGAGTTTGCTACCGTTGCCACTTTGTACGTGTCATATTCCTTCCACCAGTACATCGGTGCCGTGATATCTACCGACACAAAGACCTGGCGGATGTATTTGCGGTGGTCACTTCCGGCCCGGCGCAGGCGCTTGGCCAGTCCCAGGTCATTCGGACCCAGTACATAGTTTCCATCCTCATCGTAAAAGCTGTCCATCCGGTCCCAGCTGTTCATGGGGTTTCTGGCCCCGCGCATGGCATTTTCCAGATTCATGACGCTGGTGCGTTCTAATTTAATCATGTTCTATTCCTTCCTTGTTGGTACCTGTCAAAATGATGGCTGTGACCCGCCATTTCACAGTTTTGGCGCAGGTCAATCCTTCTGATTATAACAAAGCTGTGATTTCTCGTCAACATCAGCCAGTTCCTGAGGATTTTTTATCAAAAAGCGTGCCACATTCTCCGGATGCGCCAGAAGAACCTTCTTTCCGCCCACATCTCCGCTTAAAGCAAGCAGCTCCTTTCGGTACTCCGGCGCGAAAACAACCGGATTTCCGTCCACGCTTTCACAGGTCACGCAGGCCATGCCCTTGCTGTTTTTCCGGAATGCAGTCAAAAGGCCCTGAATGGTCTCGCGGGTCAGCCACGGCTGGTCGCTGACGGAAAAGCAGACTGCGTAATGCTCCGGAATCTGCTCCAGGGCAAGATGCACGGAATGGGAAATGCCCAGGGCACTGTCGTTGTTCTTTACAGGTTCAAAGCCTTCGTTTGCCAGATCTTTCAGAATTTCATCATGCTGGCTCACCACGATTTTTTTCGCGAAACAGTCCTCCGGCATGGCATTTACCTCATCTGCCACATGGCGGTACATCAGACGCCCGTCCACCTCGGTGAGCAGCTTGTTGGTGCCAAAACGTCGGCTGTCCCCGGCTGCCAGAAGCACCATGGCCACCGGCATATGGTCATGCGGCAGAAAACGGTGGCTTAAAATAGCCTCCAGCACGCCGCCTCCGATGGAAGATGCCTTATCAGACACAGTAAAGCAGTGTGCCACCTCACAACGCGGGTCTACGTCACCGGATTTCATGCCGGTGGTTACCTCCACACCGTCCTGCAGAAGTCCGCGCACTACGCCGTCAATCTGAGCCAATACCGGAACTCCGTTCACATGACCTACCACATCTCCTTTTTTCACAACGGTTCCAATTGTTACATCTCCCTTGAATATGCCGTCCGCCGGAGCCTTGATCAGGCGCTCCAGTCCATAGCCACCGATCAGGCCCGGAATTCCGGTATTCGGAATGGCGCTTCCCTTCCAGATGCAGCGTCCAAGGTAATGACCGCGCTTGGTCTCTACCACGCAGTGGCAGTCTTCCCCGGCGGTAAAACCCGGGCCAACGCCAACCACAAACGGCGCGTCCGTCATCTTTGTGCCAAGATTTCGTTTGGCCAGAATGGCGTCCACCACCACATCCGGCTGAAATTCATGGATACATCCTGCTTTTTCATCCACCATGATGGCAATATTGCCTTTCTGAATCTCTGTTTCCGCCATTTTCACGGAATCACACAGCACACCAGTCACATCTTCCACCTGCATGCGGCCCTGATAAACTGCAGGAGAAAATGCTACCGTGCGGCGCACGGTGGTGGGCACCGCGATGTCTGTCATCAGAATCCGGAATCCGGCCCGGTGCAGCCGCAGCGCGATACCGCTGGCCAAATCCCCGGATCCTTTGATCAGAACCCGGCCCATGCCGTCTGCTGCTCCCGTCTGTGTCTGTTTTCTTTCAGCGTTTGTTGTCTTTGTCTCTATATGATCCATGATACTCCTTCTCCTTTTTCCTGTCTGTACTTTTCGTTTCTGCCTTCCCGATATTCCGGCTTCTGTTCTTTGATGCGTCCAGGGCAATCCCCTGTTTCAGACCCCATCAGCGCATTCTGGCCGTCCTCACACATCCCGCCCGCAAATTCAGTGGCAGCATACCGGCAATCTCTTCCGCCAGCTTCTGTTCTGTTTCCGTGTCGGCCTGATTTAACAGCACCCGGTAGTACCGGCCGTCCACGCCTTTGTGGCTTCCCCGCTCATCCATCAGGATCAGCGCCATATCTTCGGCAGCAATCACATCTTCCGCATTTCGGTGCAGCCAGCCCCCGTGGGATGCAAACCGGAAACAGGTATCTCCAAACTGCTTTCCTCCCGCTGTAAGCCCTGCGCAGGCAATGACCAGGCCGGTCTGCGGAATCAGGACCGGTTCTGTCTCTGATGGAACCTTTAGCGGAAGGCGTTTGGAACCGTCCGCCTCAATGAGGATCACATCAAACTGTGTGAGCAGCTTCTTCATCACGGCTTCCTCCCCCAGATCCTCCGGCATGGCAAGCTTCCAGGCACTGTTCGGCCCCTCTGCCTGCTTTCCGGCTGCCAGAATCGAACCGTCCGTATTTTGGCCTTCCCCTGCATGAATCCCGGCATCTGCCATGTTTCGCCTCACCGCAGCGCTGTCCCTGCCCTGCATCCAGGCATCCAGATCTGAAAGCTTTGGCACTACCGCCACCTCATACTGATCCGGCTTCGCGATATGCGTGCTGGTCGTCATGAGCACCCGCGCGCCTTTTTTCGCAAGCTCCTCTGCCAGGTCATACATGGTGCTGGTTTTTCCTCCTGCTCCCACAATGGAAATGACCCGGGGCAGCGTCTTCCAGTCCGCAAACCCAAGCGCCTCCAGAAGTGTTTCTGTATGTTCAAAGCACTGCCGGTTTGAATTCCAGCGTTCCGCTCTTACCGGACCGGCAATTTGTTTCTGCTCCATCCTTGTTCTTTCCCCCTCACAGTGCTATACTGTTTCCCGAAACCGGTAAACTGTATTGCATTTGTATGATCATGATTATGAACCTATTATACCATTTTCGCGCGCTGCCGGATAGGACATATGACCGGATTTTCTTCTTCTGCGGTCTGTTCCTGCTCCTGACAGAAAGCTATAAACAATGTTTCCTGTATTTTTTCATTGACCAGAGACACTATGACTGGTGGTATTTTCCTTTTCAGCTCTGTAGCCTTCCCATGTACCTGTGCCTGCTGCTCCCGTTTTTAAAGCGCGGTACATACAAGACCGCCCTCTATACCTTTTTGCAGGATTTCAACCTGCTTGGCGGGGTGGCCGCCCTCATCGTATCCGAGGGCTTTCGCGGCATCCACTGGAGCCTGACCCTGCATGGCTATGTCTGGCATCTGCTTCTGGTGCTCATTGGACTCTTTGTCTTTGCCGGCGGGCGTTCCGATTTAAGCCGGAAGGGGTATCTTGGGACACTTCCGGTATTTTTCACCAGCTGTGCCATTGCCCTTTTCATCAACATTCTGGCTCCTGGGCACGGGCAGGCCGATATGTTCTACATATCTCCCTATTACCCAAGCACCCAGCCGGTCTTTCATGAGATTGCGCTGGCCATTGGCATTCTTCCGGCCAATCTTTTGTATCTGTTTACCATCTGCCTGGGCGCTGCCCTGCTGCATTTGCTGTTTTCTGTGCTGGAAAAGCATTATGTCCCAGACAACCGATAAGCCATAACGCAAAGAGGCTGTCGCAACATTTGCGACAACCTCTTTTTCACAATTTAATCCCGTGGCTTTCTGCGCGCCGCAAGCCGTTTCCGGATCACGATATAGCAGATGATGTGAGCCGTGAACGTAATGATCCAGCTGACTGGATAAGAAATATAAAGCGTGGTCAGTGTCCGGTGCATGGCGAATACAGAAAAAATCCATACCACACGGAACAGGCAGGCACCGGTTAAGGATACCAGCATCGGGATAACGGAATATCCCAGACCGCGCAGGCCGCCCACCATGGTATCCATGATGCCGCACAGGAAGTAGCTTCCGTTGATGATCCGCATACGCATCATGCCATAGGAAATGACTTCCGGATCAGAGGAGTAAATCTGTAACAGCTTCGGACCGAGTAACACGGCTCCACCGCCCATCACAATGCCCACCATGACCACCAGTCCCAGACAGTACAGCAGGATTTTGGTAACACGCTTCATATTTCCCGCGCCATAATTCTGGCTGGTAAAGCTGAGTGCAGTCTGATAAACCGCGTTCATGGCATTGTACACAAATCCCTCCACATTGGCAGAAGCCGTGCTTCCCGCCATGGCGATGGAACCAAAGGAATTGATGGAGGACTGGATCAGCACGTTGGACACAGAAAAGATCGCACCCTGAAATCCTGCCGGCAGGCCAATCTTCATGATCAGCTTTACCTTGGACTCCGTCAGATGCAGCTTCTCCCGGCAAAGCCGGTAGGCAGAATCGGAACCAGCCAGGCAGCGCACGATCAGCACCGCGGAAATGCACTCCGACACTACGGTTGCCGTTGCAACGCCCGCCACTCCCATGGAGAAACCGATGACAAAAACAAGGTTTAACACTACATTGACCGCCCCCGCAAAGAGTAGAAAATACAGCGGTCTTCTGGTATCGCCAACGGCCCGCAGGATTGCGGCGCCAAAGTTATAAGTCAATGTTGCCGGCATGCCGATAAAATAAATCTTCAGATACAAGGCTGCTAACGGCAGCACATCATCCGGCGTTCCCATCAGGCTTAACATCGGGCCGGAAAAGAACACGCCCACGAAGATCAGAAGAATGCCTCCGGCCAGCGCGATCATCATGGCCGTATGGACGGTTTCTTCCAGGTCCTTCCATTTCTGCGCCCCGGAATACTGGGCCACCAGAACATTTGCGCCAATGGAAAGTCCCACAAACACATTGATCATCAGGTTGATGAGCGCTGTGGTGGAACCAACCGCAGCAAGGGATTCCCTGCCCGCGAAATGTCCCACCACAATGATATCCGCTGCGTTAAACAACAGCTGCAGAATACCGGACAGGATCAGCGGAACCGCAAAAGCTACAATTTTCGGAAAAAGCGGTCCGTTGCACATGTCCATTTCATAGGTTTTCCCTGATTTTTTTGCTGGTTGTTCCATCATTCTTCTCCCATACCCCTCAATCGCAAACTCCTACAGATAACGATAAATCAAAAGCGCAATGGCCACGCCGATGATGCTGGCCATGGTAATGCGAATAGTCAGTCCAAAGGTGATGACCAGCACGCCGAGATTTAATACGAGCGGAGTGTCTAACCCAAAGGACTGTCCAAAATTCAGCCAGGACAGCAGGCTGATGCTCTTGGTGGCCTCTCCCAGAAAACCGCCGAGTACGATTCCTGCCAGAAGCAGTAAAAGCAAAATCCAGAAATTCTTGTTTTTCATCGTTTGTTCCCCTCCATGATATCTTACATCTGTTTGCGCACGATCATGTATTCATCGCCCAGGCGGTAATATGGACAGTCATAAAAACGGTCCTCCATAAAACGCGCCATCTCGTCTTCATCCAGATTGACCTCGCACACATAGCACTCGTAATCTTCATCATACTCATAGTACATACAGCTTTCACAGCTTCCCTGCTGTTTTTTCTTTTTCATGAATCTTTATTCCTTTCACGCAAAGGTCTTCTCCAGACGCTTTGTCACATTGCGATTACACCATAACGACAGGATACTTCCCACGATCCAGCCAAACGGCCAGGACAGCCAGACTCCGGTCACACCCAGAAAAGAGGCGAACACAAAGGAAAGCACCACACGCAGGATCAGGTCAGAAAAGGTTGCCAGCATGAACTCCTTCATGGCACCGGCACCACGGAGCATGCCGTCAGAGGACAGCTTTAACGCAATCACCACATAAAATGGAGATACGATCCGCAGAAACTGGATACCGGTTGCCATGGCTACCGCGCTCTCCTCCTGCATAAACAGGGACATCATGGCACGGCCAAAACCGAAAAATGCCACAATAAACGGAACCGCAAGAAGAAGGCCCATCTTTACTCCCCCGCGCATTCCTGCCTTCACGCGGTCCACCTTTCCGGCACCGATATTCTGAGCTGTAAAACTGGAAATTCCGTTTCCAAGTGTCGTAAAACTGGTGATGGTAAAGGTATTCAGCTTGATGGCCGCGGAATATCCGGCAATGACGGAGGATCCAAAGGAATTGATCAGTCCCTGCACGAAAATATTTCCAATGGAGACAAAGCTCTGCTGCAGGATGCTTGGAACCGCAATGCGGGCAATCCGCTTTAACATATCGGCAGAAAAGTATGCTGCCCTCTTCTCTGTCTTAATCTGCTTTAACCGGCCTACCATGGTGATAAGCGCCAGCACACAGGCAATGCCCTGGGCAATAAAGGTTGCCCACGCCACACCGGCTACACCCCAGTGCAGTCCTGCCACAAACCAGTAATCCAGGAAAATATTGCCCAGAGAAGAACCGATCAGAAAATACAGCGGCGTTTTGGAATCACCCAGTGATGTAAAAATACCGGTTGCTACATTATATAAGAACAGGAACACAAAGCCTCCGATATAGATCCGCAGGTAAAGATCACCCAGGCTGAAAATATTTTCCGGGGTCTGTATCATGCGCATCAGGAAGCGGCTTCCGAGAAGTCCGAATACCGTCAGCACTACGGAAAGCACGGAAGCAGAGATCAGCGTGGTGTACACGGAGGTTTTCATCTGTTCATAGCGCTTCGCGCCAAAGAACTGGGAAATGACCACCGAACAGCCGATGTTGCTTCCCACTGCGATCGCCATGAAGATCATGGTGATCGGATACGAAGCGCCAACTGCTGCCAGCGCGTCCTCACCGGCAAAACGGCCCGCGATTACACTGTCCGCAATGTTGTAAAGCTGCTGAAAAATCACACTGATGAACATAGGAATCGTAAAACGCCACAGAAGGCTTTGCGGATTTCCCTCGGTCAGGTCTTTCATCATAATACATTATCCTCACATTCCTTAAAATCTGCGGCGGCGCCGTCATAAAAATCCATGACGCGCGCCGCGCCTTTAGAATGCTACCACTTTTTGGAAAATTATGCAATGCAGATTTTCTGTTTTCAACATGGAATGGCCCGCTGCATCGTCAGGGAATAGATCCATTTTTCCCGGACTTTTTTCCCAGTCAGCTGCGTTAACGCCCGCTCATAATAGTCCAGCTGCCGTTTGTAATGGTCCAGAAGAACCCGGCTGCTCCAGGTCCGGTCCGTCTTATAGTCCACCAGGATCAGTTCGCCGTCATCCTCAAAGTAGGCGTCAATGATACCCTGGATCACCACCAGTTCATCACTGTCCACCGGCCCAACTTCCCGGGCCGGAATGCCCATGACAAACTGCTGCTCCTTATGAAGCCTTCCATCCGCCTGAGCCTTTGCCATCCGGTGTCCGGTCTCCGACTGCAGGAAATTCCAGATTACGGCACAATCCACCATCTTAAGATTCTCTGCCGGATACTGTTTTTCTTCCACAAACCGTTCCAGCCAGGTTTCCACATCTGACCGGCTCTGGATCTGGTCAAAGGGAAGCAGCTCCAGCGCGCGGTGGTAGGCGGTGCCGCGGGCGGCACCGGCTCCGGAATCCGCCTGCGCATTCTGGTTTTCTTCCACACCTGCGTCTTCCCCGTGATCCGCAGATTCCTCCGGCCACAAAAGCACTGCCTCAAACGGTGTTTCCGCCTCCTCATCATCGGTGAGCTGTCCCATTTTTTTCATTTCCGATACCGACATCTTTATATGCAGCGTCACATCCGCGGCATAAGGATAGACAAAGCTAAGATGATCCCGCAGACGTTTTCCGAAACTGTCTTCGTATTCCTGATTCAGATCCAGTTCCGACAAAGCGTCCTTCGCGCTCTTTTTCTGAACCTGGCGCCCCAGTTCTTCTCCGACAAACTCCATGACCGGAATTTCTTTTACCTGAATCCGAAGGCCATTCCCTTTCGGCCCGGTACACATAAGAACCCAGTCCAGATAAGAAGCTGCACCGGAAAGAATGGTATAAGGAATCTGCCCACCTGCAAGCGGAATCTGGCTGTATTTTTCCAGAGTCTTTCCAAGATTCCGGTCTGTTCCGGTCATAATCAGTTTTTCCTTTGCGCGGGTCATGGCAACATAAAGCACGCGCAGCTCCTCTCCCAGACTGTCCAGCTCCATCTTCCGGCGCAGCACATTTTTCTTGATGGTAGAAGCCTTCACCCGGTGTTCTGTATCCAGATAGTCTGTGGCAATGCCCAGCTCCGGGTCGATCAGCACCTTCCCGTACACATCCTGCTTGTTGAATTTCTTTCCCATTCCCGCCAGAAAAACAATGGGAAACTCCAGGCCCTTGCTCTTGTGGATACTCATGATCCGCACAGTGTTATCTTCTTCCCCAACGGTGGACGCCTCGCCAAAATCGGAGTTGTACTTTTTCAGGTTCTCAATGTAGCGGATGAAGTGGAACAGGCCCTTATAGCTGGTTTTTTCATATTCTGCCGCCTTCTCTACCAGCATGTCCAGATTGGCCCGCCTGGTCTCTCCTGCCGGCATGGCTGAGACATAATCGTAATAACCGGTTTCCTCGTAAAGCCGGTAGATTAGTTCATGGATAGGCAGATAGGAAGCCAGCAGCCGAAACCGCTCCAGCTTCTCAAAAAAGGCCTTCAGGCGTTCCCAGCTCACAGCAGCCGCATAAATGCCGCGGTCCTGTCCCTTATCTGCGCAGTTCCGGTAATCTGCCATCATTTCGGCCAGCTCCCGGTCACTCATGCCCACTACCGGAGATTTTAACACTGCCGCCAGCGGAATATCCTGCATGGGATTGTCGATCACTGCCAGCATGCTTAAAACGGTCTCTACTTCCAGTGTATTGAAGTATCCCATGCGGGACTCCGCGTAGGCCGGGATCCCTTCATTTAAAAGAATCTGCAAAAGTGTCTCTGTCCACCCTGTCGTGCTGCGCAGCAAAATGACCATATCACGGTACTGGGCCGTGCGGTAACCGCCGTTCTCTCCAAGCTTTTTATCCCAGACAAGAAAGCTGTGTTCCGGATCCGTCATCTCCCGGATCTTTGCGGCAATCAGCTTTGCCTCCAGCTCCTTCGCCGTATAGTCTGCTGCTTCCTCATCCAGTCCGGCCAGGGCTTCATCTCCAGTATTCACCATAAGAAGCTCCGGCAGTCCGCCCACCCGCTCCGGCTCCTTCGTCTCCGCAAAAACCGCGCCGGGATGCAGGGCCGCATCCTCCGTGTAGCGGATATTTCCGAGATTTTCCGTCATGATCCGATAAAAGATGTCGTTGATGCCAGTCAGAACCGTATCCCGGCTTCGGAAATTCTGGTGAAGCTCGATTTTCAGATCCGGGCCATCTTCCTCCGGCTCTGATGGGTAGGCATGGTATTTCTCCAGAAACAGCTCCGGTCTGGCCAGACGGAACCGGTAAATGCTCTGTTTTACATCGCCCACCATAAACACATTGTGCTGGCCAAAACGCTCACGGGATACCGCCTTTAACAGTTCCTCCTGCACCAGGTTGCTGTCCTGGTACTCATCCACCAGCACCTCCCGGTACTGCATGCTCAGTTCATCTGCCGCATCCGTATAGGTGCGCGTTCCGTCCTCTTCCACGCGGATCAGCACCTTTAAGGCCTCATGCTCCAGATCATTAAAATCCACAAGGTTCTTATCGCGTTTTTTCGCCTGAAACCGCTCTGCAAAGTTTTCTGCCAGATCCAGAAGCACGCCTGCTGCTTCCCTGGTTCCCTCCAGATCGGCAAACATGTTCTCCAGCGTATCAAAGGCGTACAGCTCTTTCATTTTTTTGATAGCCGTCTTCACCCGGTCACGGCAGCCGGTCACATAAGCCTTCTTTTCCGGGTCCACCTCTTTGCTGCGCACCGTGGCCAGGCGGCCGAACCCGGATCCTGCAAGAATCGCATAAAAGGCCGGAAAATCTTCCGCCTCCGAAAGCCGTTTTAACAGAAATATATCCTCCGAAAATGCCGACTCGTAGGCACAGAGGAATGCATCGTCCCGGCAGGTATCGCGGGCATCCTCCATCTGGACCCGCAGTTCTGCGGCCTGGCGTTTCAAATCCTGCAAAAGGAACTCCATCCACGGACCAGACTGCTCATCGGCCAGTTCCCTGCGGCAGTCCGCGATCCACTGGTGCGGATACGGATTACTCTGAGAAAAGCTGTAAACCTGCATGATGTAGTCTTCGATTCCGGCATCGGTCTTTCCCTGGGCAAAGGTCTCCACAAACTGCTCAAACCGGCTGTCCCCGGAGGCGTAGGAATCCTCCAAAAGCTCTGCCATGACATCGGCCCGCATGAGAAGCAGCTCGCCCTCATCTCCGATGCGGAAAGCCGGGTCCAGATCCAGCTGGTTAAAATGTTCCCGGATCACATTCAGGCAGAAGCTGTCGATGGTTGTGATCTGGGCATGATGAACCAGTGTGGCCTGCATCTGAAGATGCTCGTTTTGCGGATCTTCCTTTAATTTCTGCTCAATGGCCGCCGCGATACGTTCCCGCATCTCTGCCGCCGCCGCGTTGGTGAAGGTCATCACCAGAAGCTCATCGATTCCGGGCAGATTTTCCCCCTCCGTCACCATGCGGATAATGCGCTCTACCAAAACTGCCGTTTTTCCGCTTCCTGCCGCCGCGCTGACAAGCAGGTTCTTTCCGCGGCTCTCAATGACCCGGCTCTGCTCCCGGGTCCAGTTTACTGCTGCTCTCTGCATATTTCCTCCCAGATTTCCTCTGTTTTCCGGTTCTTCCACCGGTTGAATTCATAGCCGGATGTCTTCCGGTCAAACCCGCAGACCGCATGGTACGGGCAGTAATCGCAGGCCGTGCGCTGGCCGTTCTTGTACGGTTCCACGCGAATCTCGCCGTCCAGGATTTCCTGTCCGGCTTCCTTTAATTTCCGGTGTACAAACTGGCTTAACTGCGCAAAACGCTCCCGGTTTGCCACGGAAGATCTTCCCGCCTGCACCTCTCCATCCTTTAAGACAACCGGAATCACGTCGGATTCCTTCTCGATGGTCCGGTCCAGATGCCGGACCGCCTCCAGTTCGCTGTTCACGAGGCCATTCATGCGAAGCTTCTTTAAGATTTCCGCGTCGATCTGCTCCGGATCCGGATTCCCTTTTTTCTCTGCCAGCGGATCCGCGATATTGTAATACAGAATGCCCGCAGGAACGATTTCTTTTCCCGGATAATGATTCTGTGCCATCTCCGTCACCGCATCCATGTAGACCACCAGCTGAAGCTGCAGGCCATAGTACAGGGCCAGCAGATCAAAGGAGGTACTGCCGGATTTATAGTCAATGATCTTGACATAGACCTTTTCTCCGTCCTCGCAGACATCCATGCGGTCGATCCGTCCCCGCAGATGAAGGGACTCACTCTCCGAGAGGGCAATTTTCATGGCGCTTAAATTGTCTGCCGCGGAGAAGGATACCTCAAAACCCGCCGGGACAAAATCTCCTTTTTTAATCTGCTGCTGCAGAGCCCACACCGTCCGTTTGGTAATCTGCCCCACACGCTGGGCCAGATAGCGGTTTCGCGCTGAGCTTCCAAGGATTGTATTTCCGTAATTTTCTGTCACCGCAGCCACACATTCCTCCACCAGCGCGTCTCTGGTCTCATCGGTCATGGTATGCCAGTCGTACTGTTTTTCCTTCGCCTGACGGAAGCACAAGTCGATGGACTCATGGAACAGCGTTCCTATGTCAGAGGAAGCCAGCTCATAGCATTTCCGTTCCAGAAGCTCCAGACCGTATTTGAGGAAATGGCCGTAGGCACAGGCCGCGTACTGCTCCAGACGGGTCACACTGCCGCTTAAAATTTCCCCGTACAGGGCTTTTGCCACCGCATGGGAAATGCCCTGTTTCTCATAGACGAAAAAGGCCGCGTCCGTAAGATGGCACAAAGTCTCCCGGTATGTTTCTGATAAAGCAAAGCAGCGGTACAGTTCCAGAAACTGCGCGCTCTCCGCGTCCCGTTCCCTCTGTTCTCCCGATGCAGAAGCTGCTTCTTCCACTGACATGCCAATCTGTCCGTCCCGGTATCGGCCCAGCTGTGCGGACAGCTTCCGCTTTGCCTCCGCCACGGAATAAATTTCCGTATCTCCCTGGGTCTCCTGATCAATCAGAACCGCGTTTGGGAACATGGCCCGCAATTCCCCGATGAGGAAGGACGGGCGGCGGCTCTTTCCGTCTGCACCGGTCCGGCACCAGGACAGAACCAGCTGCTTTGACGGCTTTGTCATCATCAGGTACAGGTAAAACCGCTGCTGAAAGCTTTCTTCCTTTGCTGTAGGCGCCAGCTCCATATGATGTTCCCCTAAAAATTCCCGGTCCCGGTCCGAAAGCAGGCTTCCTTTTTCTTTTCTTGCCGGGACAATCCCATCATTGACGCCCGCAAAAAAGAGCACCCTGATGTGCGCAAGGCGGGTTCGGGTGATATCTCCCACCACGACGCGGTCTGCCACCGCCGGGATCACGCCCACCTTCAGCTCCGCAAAACCGGCATCCAGAATTTCCAGATACTCCTTCCGGCTTACGCACTCCTCACCCAGAAGATCCGACAGGCGCTTTAACAGTTCCGTCACAAGACCGTACACCTGTCCATATTCCTTTGCAAGGCGGTGTTCCCCGATCTTTGTAAAGTATTCCTGATAACTGTTTAATTTTTCTTCTGCGCGGCAGTCCGTAAGCAGAGTAACTACTGCCGCCGTCATGCCTGCTATGGTAATGTGCTCCTGCCTAAATGCCTCCTGCATGGCAAAGAGCGGTGCCAGGACCTGCTCTTTAAAGGTGTTCAGCTCTGTCACATTTAAGTCTCCGGCGCCCCGGTAGGTCTGCTCCCAGGTTTGCCGGAAACGCTTTCCTCCCCGGATTCCCATAGCCAGAATATAGTTTTCCAGACGGTCCATCATGGTGCGGTCCTGGCTCACCAGGCCGGTCCGCAAAAACCGCATCACGCTCTCATAGGAAAAATCCTGGCGCACGGCTTCCAGCGAAGCGCGGATCAGCTCCACCAGGCAGTTGTCCAGCACATTTTTCTTATCGTCCAGAAAATGCGGGATCTGATTCTGGGTAAACTGATGGGTGATCTCTTTTCCATAACCCGGAAGGTCCCCTGTAATCACGGCAATCTCACGGTAGCGGACCTTTCCCTCCTGCACCAGCCGTTGAATTTCATGAACAATGTGGCTGACCTCTCCTGACGGGTTCGATGCCTGAAAAAAGGAGATACTTCCTGTCTGTTCTCCTGTGTACGTATTTTTCGTTCCATAACGAAACAGGTTCTGTTCCAGCCAGGCAAGCTCCGGGTGCTGTGCGAAACGACGGTTTTTCTGATCGTTCAGCACAATGTCCGACAGTTTTTTCACCTGATTTTTCTCAGCGATCTCTGACAGGCGCACTGCCATCTGCCGGCTCATGTAAAACAGATTCTGGATTCCCATTTTTCCATAGATGCCTGCCACTTCATCTGCTGTCACCGTCACATAAACCTGCTTCGCGTAAACCAGAAACAATTCTGCCAGACGGTATTGAACCGGCGTAAAACCGGTGTAGCCATCCAGGGCAATGACACTGTTTCGGATCAGCTTTGACTCAGGGATTAAGCGGCAGAGTACATCCAGCACCTGCTCGGTCGTAATATAATGCCCTTCAATATACTCCTGAAAGCTTTGCTCCACCAAAGCCAGATCCTCCAGCTTCTGCTGCAGCAGCGGAGATTTTGCGGATGGTGCCATCTCCCGAAGTGCCTCCGGCGTAATGCCATACTGATAAAATTCGGAAAGCATGGATTTCAACTGTCCCACAAAACCCGTTTTGTTCAACTGCCCGCCAAATAACACCAGCTGCCGCTTCTGGGCCGCTGCCACCTTGCGCAGCACCATGGATTTTCCCATGTCGTCCAACACAGAAAGATTTTCCACCGCCAATTCTTCAAAAATCCGGTAAGCCAGACGGGCAAAGCTTACAATATCAATGTTCATGGTTCCATGGTTTGGATGTCTCGTCACGATGTCCTTCTGGGTCTGCATGGTAAACTGCTCCGGCACGATCAGAAAATACTGTTCCTGCGGGTGTTCCATGGAAAGGCGGATCACCTCGTCGTACAGATACGTGGTTTTTCCCGAGCCGGAACCGCCCAAAATCAGCTGCAATGCCATATTATAATCCCTTTCCTGTATCTCATTTTCTGCTCTGAATACGTTCCCTTAAGTATAGCATAAAAGAGAATCCCTGAGAATAGATTATAACAAACATCCCCGGAGGTCTCCCATGAGTTCCAAAACCAAGATCGTTGTCCTGCGAATGAAAGAGATCATCTACACCGCCATCTTTATCGGCCTTGGGATCCTTCTGCTCCTGCTTCTGCTGGTTATGTTCCGCTCAGGAAAAAACGATACGCCCGCCTCCGCAAACGCGCAGTACATACCGGGTATCTACACCTCCTCTATCAGCCTGGGTTCCCAGGAGATCAATGTGGAGGTAACGGTGGACGCAGACCGGATCACTTCCATTACCATGACACCTTTAAGTGATGCCGTGGAGACCATGTACCCCCTCATGCAGCCATCCTTAAGCCATCTCACGGATCAGATCTTAAGCACCCAGTCTCTGAAAAATTTAAACTACCCGGAAGGAACCCGCTATACGTCCCAGGTACTTTTAAATGCTGTAAAAAAAGCGCTGAAAAAAGCTGCGCCCACAGCCTGACCACTCATCTGGTCAGACTGCAGGCGCAGCTTTCTGATTATTGTAAAGCCTTACGCTTCGTCCTGATTCTGTTTTATTTCTGTATCAGTTTCTGTGTCCGTCTTCGATTCTCCAGCTTCTTTTGCAGCCTGGACAGGTTCTGCATCTGCCACCTGTTCTGCCGTTTCCGGAATCTCCGTATGCTCAGCCGTATTCTCAGCCTGTTTCTCCGGTGCAGATACCTCACCTGCTTCTTCCGGCTCCGGAATTCCCTTACAGCGGCGGAAGATCTGCATAAACTCTTTTCCGGTGATAGTCTCCCTTTCAATGAGGAATGCGGCGATCTGATCCAGCACATCCCGGTTCTCTGAAAGCAGGCGTTTTGCCTCCTCATAGGAATCCTTTAAGATCCGCATGACCTCATCGTCTACCGCAGCGGCCGTAGCCTCTCCGCAATCCATCACGGTACGGCCGGATAAGTACTGATCCTGGCGCGTTGCCAGTCCCATAAGTCCAAACTTATCGGACATGCCATACTGGGTTACCATGGCACGGGCAATGCTGGTGGCCTTCTCAATATCGTTGGCGGCACCGGTGGTCACAGAGTGAAATACGATCTCCTCCGCCGCGCGGCCTGCCAGAAATACAATGATCTGGGCCTCCAGCTCTTTCTTGCTGTTTAAGTATTTCTCCTCCTCCGGCACATTCAGCACATAACCAAGAGCACCCATGGTTCTTGGCACAATGGTAATCTTCTGAACCGGCTCCGCGTCCTTCTGCAAAGCGCTTACCAGGGCATGGCCTACCTCGTGGTAGGAAACAATGCTGCGTTCCTCCTTGCTGAGGACACGATCCTTCTTTTCTTTGCCCACCAGAACCACTTCCACTGCCTCAAAGAGATCCTTCTGGCTTACCGCATTCCGGCCGTTCTTAACAGCCAGAATAGCAGCCTCGTTGATCATGTTGGCAAGGTCGGAACCAACGGCTCCTGCGGTTGCCAGCGCAATGGCCTGTAAGTCTACTGTCTCATCCAGGGCTACATTCTTCGCGTGTACCTTTAAGATTTCCACACGTCCCTTCAGATCCGGGCGGTCTACAATGACACGGCGGTCAAACCGGCCCGGACGAAGAAGTGCCGGGTCCAGCACCTCCGGACGGTTGGTGGCTGCCAGGATCAAAAGGCCCTTGGACGTATCCATGCCATCCATCTCGGAAAGCAGCTGGTTTAAGGTCTGCTGCTGCTCGGATTCTCCGCCTCCGCTCACACCACTTCTGCTGCGGCCGATGGAGTCAATCTCATCGATAAAGATGATACACGGAGAATTCTGCTGTGCCTGCTTAAATAAACTGCGGACACGGGAAGCGCCCACGCCCACATACATCTCCATAAAGTCAGAGCCGGACAGAAAGAAGAACGGAACCTCGGCCTCTCCCGCTACCGCCTTGGCAAGCAGGGTCTTGCCGGTTCCAGGCGGACCCACAAGCAGGGCACCCTTCGGCAGTTTCGCGCCAATGTGGGTGTATTTGCCCGGATTGTGAAGGAAATCCACCAGCTCTACCAGGGATTCCTTCGCCTCATCCTCACCGGCTACGTCCGCAAAGGTAACACCGGTTTCTTTCTGCATGTACATCTTGGCAGTGCTCTTTCCCACGCCGCCCATGCGCTTCATCATGAAATTCATCATGACAACAATCAGGATAAACGGAAGGATAAAGCTGACCAGAGACTCGATCATGGCCATGCTGTCCTGGCGTTCCCTGCGGATCTCTACGCCGCCCGCAAGCAGACGGTCTGCCAGCTTGTAATCCCGCTCCACCGGAACGGTATAAGTTTTTAAGATCGGATTAAACTTCTCAGAGTCTTCCTTATACTCAATGTCGATCTGGGAGTTTTTGATGGTGACAGCTTTTACTTCCCCATGTTCTACCTCAGATACGAATTCATCGTAGGTAATCTCCTTCTGGCTCTTGTCTGTCATATAGCCCCGCATGAACCCTGCGATGGCAAAGGTGATAAAAGCCGCGATCAGCACAATGAGAAGCTGGTTTTTCGGAAATTTGCCGTTATTTCCCTGATTTCCATTCTCACCGCCCTGCGGCTGACTGTTGTTCTGCTGGTTATCCATAAAAGGTCTTTTCTCCTGTTTTTTGCATTTATGAACCATTATAAAGGTAGTTTTCCCATAAATCAAGAATAGTCCACTTAAAAAAATAAAGTTTTAAAAAAACATCTGGATTTTGGAATAACACCGCTGTATAATAGTTCCGTTATTTTTTCGAGAGTTATTTTGTTTCAATCCCACATTACACACCCCATATCATATAAGGAGGTTTTACCATGCCTGTAAAGTATGTCTTTGTTACCGGCGGCGTTGTTTCCGGCCTCGGTAAAGGTATCACCGCAGCATCCCTTGGACGTCTGCTGAAAGCACGCGGTTACAAAGTAACCATGCAGAAATTTGACCCCTACATCAACATTGACCCGGGTACCATGAACCCGGTTCAGCACGGCGAGGTATTCGTCACCGACGACGGTGCCGAGACCGATCTGGATCTTGGCCACTATGAGCGTTTCATTGACGAGAGCCTGACCAAGAATTCCAACGTCACCACCGGTAAGGTTTACTGGAGCGTACTCCAGAAAGAGCGCCGCGGCGACTTTGGCGGAGGCACAGTTCAGGTGATCCCTCACATCACCAACGAGATCAAGAGCCGCTTCCACCGCAACTACTCCACCACCGACACCGAGATTGCCATCATTGAGGTAGGCGGAACCGTTGGCGATATCGAGAGCCAGCCGTTTTTGGAGGCCATCCGCCAGTTCCAGCATGAGGTAGGACATGAGAATGCCATTCTCATCCATGTTACCCTCATTCCTTATTTAAAGGCATCCGGTGAATTAAAGACCAAACCGACCCAGGCCAGCGTAAAAGACCTGCAGGCTATGGGTATCTGGCCGGATATTCTGGTATGCCGCAGTGAGCATCCATTAGATGACGGTCTGCGCAGCAAGATTGCCCTCTTCTGTAATGTTCCGAAGACCCATGTACTCCAGAACCTGGATGTAGAGGTTCTCTACGAAGCACCGCTTGCCATGGAAGACGAGCATCTGGCTGAGGTTGCCTGCCAGTGCTTAAACCTGCCGTGTCCGGAACCGGATCTGGCAGAATGGCGCGCCATGATCGATGCCTGGAAGCACCCGGAAAAAGAGGTCACCGTGGCTCTGGTCGGCAAGTATATCCAGCTGCACGATGCCTACATCTCCGTAGTAGAATCCTTAAAACACGGCGGCGTGGCAAACCGTGCCAGCGTCAACATCAAATGGATCGACTCCGAGACTGTAACTGCCGAGAATGTCGGTGAACTTCTCGGTGATGTCAGCGGCATTCTGGTACCGGGCGGCTTTGGCTCCCGCGGTATTGAGGGCAAGATCCAGGCCATCAAATATGCCCGTGAGCATCAGGTTCCGTTCCTTGGCCTGTGTCTTGGCATGCAGCTTTCCATCGTGGAATTTGCCCGCGATGTCGTCGGCTACTCTGACGCCCATAGTGCCGAGCTGGATCCTTCCACCGCACATCCGGTTATCCATTTAATGCCGGATCAGGATGGCATTGAGGATATCGGCGGAACCTTACGGCTTGGTTCTTATCCGTGTGTCCTGAACAAGAATTCCAAGGCTTACGCTCTCTATGGCGAAGAAACTATCCATGAGCGCCACCGCCACCGCTATGAGGTCAACAATGACTACCGCACCGTGCTGCAGGAACATGGCATGATGCTCTCCGGCATCTCCCCGGACGGCCGCATTGTCGAGATGATCGAGCTTCCGGATCATCCGTGGTTCGTGGCTACTCAGGCCCATCCGGAATTAAAATCCAGACCGAACCGTCCGCATCCGCTGTTCAAGGGCTTTATCGGAGCTTCCCTGGATTATCAGGAAAAACACAAATAAAACAAAACTCATCTGCCGCAGGCGACTCCCCGTCCCTGCGGCATTTTCCATGCTGTTTTCCCACATGATACAAACAGCACCGGTATCTTACATTTTTCTGAATAATCCCAAAAACACTTGAATCCCTGTTTTCACAAGGTTATACTGATTTATGAAAAGTAATAAGCTCGCTATGAACCAAAGAAAGGATATCTTACTATGAGAATAAAACGTTACGCTGTTGCAGCAGTGACTGCAGCTGTATTAGGAACCGTTACCCTTGCTACCGGAATCACCTCCCTGGCAGCTACCGGCTGGGTTCAGAATGGAAATAACTATATGTACTACGATAAAGACGGTTCTTTACATAAAGGCTGGATCCAGACCGATGACGGCTACTACTACATGGACCTTTCCACCGGCATCATGTGCACCGGCATCAAAAAAATCAATAACAAATTATACTTCTTTGATACCAACGGCCTTATGCTGACCGGCCTGATCCACGATGCATCCACCGACAAATATTATTACGCACAGTCCGACGGTACTCTGGTCATCGGCTGGCTGAACCTGGATGGCAGCTACTACCACATGGAGAACGACGGTTCCCTCGGTACCGGCTGGAAGACCATTGACGGTTCCAAATATTACTTCGATCCGGCTTCCGGCATTTGCGCTCTGAACGTGGCTATGCCGATCGATGGCAACTGGTATCTCTTCGGTGAGGACGGTAAGATGCAGACCGGATTCCACAATGTCAACGGCGCAACCTACTCCTTCGATCCGTCCAACGGCGTTATGGTAGCAGGCACCACCAAGACCATCAGTGGCGTAAGCTATACCTTCAACGCAGACGGAACCTGCACCACCACCCTTTCCGGCATTCCGTCCCACACCACCGGTTCTGAGAGCAGCAGCCAGCAGAACCAGCAGTCTTCCCAGACAAGCGCTGCAGACGATGAAAACGGCAGACAGAATGTTGTTGTAGCCGGTTCTTCCAGAAGCTAAGCCTGAAATAATTTCAAACCATATAAAAAGTACCAGATTCTTTTAAGCTCAGAATCTGGTACTTTTTTGTCTGCATGAATCCATCCATCCTGCGCATACTGCTGACAAAGGAGATGAAATTCATGAAAAATAATGTGCTGCAAAATCTTGAAATTGTACGGAAAAAGGAGCTGCCCCCGGTCAGGCCGGAGGGCACCCCCGTAAAAGCTCCCACACAGGATCCTTATGGAACCGATGATCCGGATACGCTGGATGTCCGCGCCGCTTCCGTTACCGACTGCACCGGACTGATTCCTTCCGGCACCGATTCCGATGAAGTTCTGGAATCTTATGCCGAGGTGTATCATTATCCGGCAGATATCTTTCACGGATAGCGCCGATCCATGCAGGTTAATAACTGCCCTTTTTCAAAAGCTTTCGCAGGTAGGAAAAGGTGGTCCGTTCCCCGCGAAGCTTTAACATCATGAGAATCTTTTCCAGCTCCGCTCTCGTCTCAGGGTGCATGGCACTGTCCAGATACGGACGCTCCCGCTGATAATACTCCCAGGCCGATGCGTCGGTGTAATCTTTTCCCCGGTACACCTTGCAGGCAGCAATGCGGTCCATGACCATCTCCACCAGGTAATTGACCGGCATCTTTGCTCCGGCAATCCCCTGGCTGGTCCTGGAAAAATCGATCCAGTATTCAAAATGGTGCTTGTTCCGGCCCTTGTGATGGAGCCAGGCGGAAGAATATCCCTTTTCTTCGCGCTCCGCCGCGTTAGGGCTGCGGTCTCCCTGATAGTAATGAACTCCTGTCAGAAATTCCGCCGGACTGTACTTGGAAAGATCGTGCAGCAGTCCCTGTTTAAATAGTCCCACCCGAAAACAATTCTGCATGACCAGAAGCTTGTGCTGTGTGATCGTAAGAAAATGGTGCCATGCCTTGTGCTCCATTCTTCTCAACCTCCTGATATTTCGTATTCGCTTTGACGTCTGCTTATCGTGTTGCTTTCTCCAGCAGTCCCTTCAGTTCCTCTACCGTCACCGGATAATGCTTATTGCAGAAATGGCAATTCATCTCAATGGTCTTGCCCTCATCGATCATCTCCTGCAGCTCCTTTTTGCCGATGCTGATCAGTGCCTTCTCAATGCGTTCTCTGGAGCAGTTGCAGGCAAACTGGGTCGGAATCTTATCGAGGATCTCCAGGCCGAAATCGCCCAGGATATGCTCTAAGATCATCTCCGGGGTATTGCCCGCGTCTAACAGGGAAGTAATGGAGGTGATCTCTTTTAAGCGGTTCTCCAGAGTGGAAATCACTTCCTCGGAAGCCCCCGGAAGCAGCTGTAAAATAAATCCGCCTGCCTGGCGTACGGTGTTGTCTTTATTCATCAGCACACCCAGAGCCACACTGGACGGAGTCTGCTCAGAGGTTGCAAAATAGTAGGTTAAGTCCTCAGCAATCTCACTGGTCACCAGGATGGTCTGGCCTACATACGGCTCCTTTAAGCCAATGTCCTTGATAACGCTTAACACGCCAATGCCAAGAGCTCCTCCCACATCCAGCTTTCCTTTCTCGTTCGGCGGAAGCATGACTTCCGGGTTGTAGGCATAACCCTTGACATCCCCTTTTGAATCCGCGGTTACAGTCAAACCGCCAATCGGGCCGTCACCTTCGATTTTAATGGTGAGAATGTCGTCTGCGCCCTTCATCATGACGCCCATCATGGCGCCTGCCGTCAGAAGACGGCCAAGAGCCGCGGTTGCCACTGGGCTGGTATTGTGGGCCTGGCGCGCAAACTCGGTCAATTCTCTTGTCGTAGCGGCAAACGCACGGATCTGACCCTCTGCCGCAGTTGCTCTGATAATATAGTCTGACATAGTCTTATTCCTCCTGATCTGTTACTTGCCGCATTCCCGCACAACAAAATACACACGGTCACTGTTTTTCCTTGGCGGCTGTCTGGTGAAGGCATCGTAAACGGCCACCAGTTCCATGCCGGCCTCTTTTACAGCCTCCAGCACCTCGCTGATTTCAAATGCCTTCTGGTAATGGGTTTCTTCATATTTCGAGAAGCGCCCGTCCTCCTCCCGGATGAACAGGGTAAGATCGTACTCGTTCACCATCTCGTCTTCATCAAAATAGTTTTCCCAGATGAAGCTGCTCTCTTCCCGGTTCTCGGCAATGGTCTGCTCTCCAAGCTGTTCCCGGTACTTGTATACGGTGTTCATATCAAAGATGAAAACACCCTTCGGATCCAGATAATTATTGGCCAGCTTTAATACCTGTACCAGATCCTCATAATCCTCCAGGTAATTCATGGAATCACAGATGCTGACAATGGCACGGACGGTGCCGTACAGTTCAAACTCCCGCATGTCCTGCTGCAGGTAGAGAATCTGCTTCGGATCTTCCATCTCGTGTTCCAGAGCCACCTCCAGCATTTCTTCGGAAAGGTCCACGCCGATCATGTCGTAACCCTCCGCAGCCAGCAGCCGTGTGAGTTTTCCGGTGCCGCAGCCAAGATCCAGAACCAGACCATCCGACACGCCGTGTTCTTTTAAAAGACTGGTCACATATGCGCACCAGTCCTGATATGGGATATTATCCATGAACAGATCGTACACGGTCGCAAAACCTGTATATGCCTCCACGTTTTTAACCTCCTTTTCGGATACATTCGCGCGGAATCCTGTCTGCCGGATTCCCTCGTCTTAAGAAAGAAAAGCAGGAACGTCCCAAAGACACTCCTGCTTACCGTTCATTTCCTTATGCGTTCTTGCCACAGCACTTTTTGTACTTCTTGCCGCTTCCGCACGGACACGGATCGTTCGGGAAAATTTTCTTTGCCTTGCGAACAGTTCCGGAAGCCTTCTGCTGCTTGTACAGCTCTTTTCTCTTCTCCTCAGTTAAGATGGAATCCCACTGCGGAAGATTGTACAGCCACTCAGCCTTTGCCTCTACCATGTTGTAGTACAGCTTCTCCGGGTCAATCTCGATCTTTACCTGAGTGTTCTCATCCATGGTCTCGATCGGGTTCTCGTAACCCTTTAAGCTCTCGTTGATGCCATCCAGGAAACCGGTCATAATCAGAACCTCGGTCTGGTACTTGTCTGCCAGCTCTTTTACAGTGCCGGTAACAACCTCTGCCGGGTTGCTTAAGATCTGCTCGTAGATGCCTTTCTCGATGGTGAAATAGCCAGTCCACAGCTGCTCTCTCTGTTTATCATCCAGACCGTTGCCATAGGCAAGGTTTCTCCAGTTTTCTAATAAGGTTGCCATATTGTATATCCTTCCTTTTTCTATAATCCTGTGCGCACGTTAAGTTCTTCACGTGCATATTCCCGATAAGTATATAACATTTCTCCGCATTTTGCAAATCCTTTATACGGGAAATCAGCCTTTCCGGTACAAATATTTCGGAATTCCGTCCTCCATAGGGCGTTTCGGCTCTCCTTTAATCAGCGGACGCGCGTAATCGAGGAAGGCCTGTCCTACATCACTGCCGTTTCCGGTGATCCATTCCAGAGGCACCTTTTTCTCCTGATTGCAGACCTCATTCACATCCACCAGACGGCATTCCATGCGGTACGGCTCTGCCTGTACGCGTTCAAAGGCTACCATCTTTCCAGTCTCCCCGGCCAGAGCTGCCTCCACGCCTTTCTGTCCGGCCAGTGCCGCCTCCGTGATATCCGTCTCCGATGCCAGCATGCCACTGCAGCGCTGGTTTACATTCAGCTCCACAGAACGTACCTTCACGCCAAAGCGGTGGCGGATAAAGTTTTCCAGCACTTTGCCGCAGCCGGTCAGCATCTTGTGACCGAAGTTATCTATCATGGCCTCATCCCCGTATTCACAGATAAAGGTTCCGGACGCATCGGAAATTCCCTCTGACACACATACCACCACGCTGTTCTGTTTCTCCAGCGCTGCTTTTAAGTCCTTTGCGAACTGCTCCAGTTCAAAATCTGCCTCCGGCAGGTAAATGAGTACCGGGTTGTCGCCCTCAAACTTGCGGGCCAGCGCACTGGCTGCCGTAAGCCATCCGGCATGGCGTCCCATAAGTTCCACGATGGTGACTGCCTTCTGCTGATATACGGATGCATCCAGGGCAATCTCCCGCACGGAAGCTGCCACATACTTTGCCGCGCTGGCGTATCCCGGTGTATGGTCGGTCTGGATCAGATCATTGTCGATGGTCTTGGGGATTCCGATAAAGCGGATATCGCTTCCGTGATGGGCCGCGTAGCGGGAAAGCTTACTGACCGTATCCATGGAATCATTTCCTCCAATGTAAAGGAAATAGCCGATCTCCATCCGGCGGAATTTTTCAAAGATGGTCTCATAAAAAGCATCCGTCAGGCTCTCCGGAAGCTTGTAGCGGCAGGAGCCAAGATAGGCCGCCGGTGTCAGCTTTAAAAGTTCCAGGTCTTCCTCGGAAAGGCTTTCTCCAAGATCCAGGGTATGGTCCTGCAGCATGCCCTCGATTCCATTCACCATGCCGTACACATGGCCGATTTCCGGTGACGCAAGGGCTGCTTTCACGACACCGTAAAGGCTCGCATTGATCACAGCGGTAGGTCCGCCAGACTGTCCAACTAATAGATTTTTCATATCTGTCCTCATTTCTGTCTCAATCTGTAACTGGTTGCTGGTGTTTCTTTCACATGTTTCCTTATTATACGAAGATTCCGGGATGAATGCAACCGTCCGGTTTCACATTCCATGTATTTTTCGGAAACCAGAAGCGCCGCAGCCCCTGCCTGCATAAACTGATCATAACCGAACCTGACAGGAGATCGTTTCCATGCCTGAAGTTTCCATCGTCCTGACGCCGGTGCACTGGCTGTTTCTGACCGGTGTCATTGCGATTTTTCTTACCATGATCCTGCGAAAAGATACCCCCATTGTCTGCATTCTCTTTTTGTTCCTGATTGGCACAGCCGGACGCCACAGTCTGGCCGGAGGCGTGCAGGCTATCTTCACTTCCGTAATCTATGCCATCAGCCAGTTCATGGAGGTCATTGCCACCATTGCCCTGGTCACCGCCTTTTCCAAATGCCTGCGGGACTTAGGAAGTGATGCGCTCCTTATGGCTCCCATGTCCCGCGTGATGCGAAGGCCGGTGATTTCCTGGTGGCTTCTGGGATTTACCATGTTTCTGTTCTCCCTGTTTTTGTGGCCGTCTCCATCTGTGGCTTTAATCGGTGCCATCATTCTGCCGATTGCCATACATTCCGGTCTGTCCCCGCTCTTTGCGGCCATGGCCATGAACCTGGCCGGACACGGTTTTGCCTTAAGCTACGACGCGATGATCCAGGGTGCCCCGGCTATTTCCGCAAGAGCCGCCGGGATCTCCGCCGGTGAAATTCTCGCCCAGGGACGGCCGCTGTTCTGGATTATGGGACTTGGCACGGTTCTTGCCGCGTTTGTGATGAACCGGAAAGCCATAAATGGAGGAATCCCCCGCGCTGCGGAAAATCCTGACAATTCAAACCACCTAACAACCCCAGCCGGATCCAATAACCCGTCACACACATCTGCCAGCCGTTCCTCTATCCTCCTCGCTGTGTTCACGCCCCTGGCCTTCCTCGCTGACATCCTCCTGATGCTCCTTCTGGACTTAAAAGGCGGCGATGCCACCAGCCTGGTTGCCGGCACTGCCGTGCTCCTCATGTGCCTGGGAGCTGTTCTGGAATTTCGAGCCGGTTCCCTGGAAAAGGTAACGGAATACTTAACCGACGGCTTCCTGTTTGCCATCCGCATCTTTGCTCCGGTCATTGTGATCGGTGCCTTTTTCTTTCTGGGCGGGGAAGGCATCAGCCAGATTCTGGGCGATACCTATGACCGGGGCATCTTAAATGACTGGGCGCTGTGGCTGGCAGGCCACACTCCGTTAAACCGCTACATGACGGCCTTTCTCCAGCTCATCATCGGCGGTCTGACCGGCCTGGACGGCTCCGGCTTCTCCGGCCTTCCGCTTACCGGCGCCCTGGCCCGCACCTTCGGAACCGCCACCGGCTCCTCCATTCCGATTCTGGCTGCGCTGGGGCAGATCAGCGCCATTTTTATTGGCGGAGGCTGCGTGGTTCCCTGGGGCCTGATCCCCGTTGCCGCCATCTGCGATGTCAGTCCCATCGAACTGGCCAGCAAAAACATGGTGCCGGTCCTGATCGGTTTTGCCTGCACCCTTGCCGCAGCCTGTTTTCTGCTGTGACGGATCAGCTGCTCTGGCAGTCATTCACACTTGCTGCAGCGTACAGCCGCCGTGTGTATTTTTTTATTTTCAAAAAGGAGGGTTCCTTCATGTGCGGAATCGCCGGATTTTACCAGAATCAGTTTGACTATTTAAAAGAACGCACCCGATACCGCTCCATCCTGGAGCAGATGTACTTTGTGCAGAAACACCGTGGTCCGGATGAATCCGGTACCTTTCTGGCCTCCCACTTCGGTCTGGCCCATGTGCGCCTGTCCATCATCGACCCCTGCGGCGGCCACCAGCCCATGCTTCGGACTGTAAATGGTCATACCTTCGGAATTGTATACAACGGGGAGCTCTACAACTCCCATGAACTGAAACAGGATCTGATCCAATTGGGGTATGCCTTTGAAACCTGCTGCGACACCGAGATCATCCTGAATGGCTATCTGGAATATGGGACGGACTTTGTCACCCGGATGAATGGCATCTTCGCCTTTGCCATACTGGATCCGGTTCAGGACTGTCTCTTTCTGTTCCGGGACCGAATGGGCGTCAAGCCACTGTTCTACACGGTATTGAAAGACCAGATTGTCTTTTCCTCTGAAATCAAGGGCCTGTTTGCCTTTCCGGGCATCACACCAAGGCTTGGGAAACGGGGTCTGAACGAAATCTTCAGCCTTGGCCCCGCAAGAACTCCGGGCTGCGGCGTGTTTGAAAACATCCATGAGGTCCTGCCCGGCACGTATCTCTGCTGCCGCGGAACCGACCTGCACACCATCCGTTACTGGCAGCTGGAAAGCCGCCCCCACACAGACAGCGAGGAAGAGACCGTTGAGAAAACCGCGTTTCTGGTACAGGATGCCATCCGCCGCCAGATCATATCGGATGTTCCCATCTGCACCTTCCTCTCCGGCGGTGTAGACAGCAGCCTGGTTTCTGCCGTGTGTGCCGCGGAACTGAAAAAGAAGAACCGACAGCTCACCACCTTCTCCTTTGATTTTAAGGACAACGACAAATATTTTACTGCCAACGCCTTTCAGCCATCCCGGGACCGGCCCTATGTCGATATCATGGTCAAGTACCTGCAGTCCGATCAGCACAATCTGGAATGCGACAGCCCGTCCCAGGCAGAGCTGCTTTATGCCTCCGTAAAGGCACACGACCTTCCGAATATGGCCGATGTGGATTCCTCCATGCTGTATTTCTGCTCTTTGGTCAGCCGCACCCACAAGGTGGCCCTGACCGGGGAATGCGCCGATGAAATCTTCGGTGGATACCCCTGGTTCCACAAAAAGGAGTGCTTTGAAGCCCACACCTTCCCCTGGACCATGGACCTAAGCGCGCGGAAGGTCCTGCTCTCCGATGATTTCATCGAATTTCTGGATATGGATTCTTACGTCCGGAATGCCTACGAACAGTCCGTTTCCGAAACACCCCGCTGTGCCGAAGATACCCCAAAAGAGGCAAGACGCCGGGAAATTTCCTGGCTGAACCTGAAATGGTTCATGCAGACCCTGTTAAACCGCATGGACCGCACCAGCATGCATTCCGGCCTGGAAGCCCGGGTGCCCTTTGCCGACCACCGCATCGTAGAATATCTCTGGAACGTGCCCTGGAACATCAAGGCCAAAAACGGCATTGCCAAATACCTGCTGCGTCAGAGCGCAAACGGACTTTTGCCGGATGAAATCCTCTGGCGAAGAAAATCACCCTATCCCAAAACCTACGATACCGCCTATGAAGCCCTTCTGGTAAACCAGATGCGGGAAATTCTGGCAGACAGCCACGCCCCGGTCCTGTCCTTCCTCGACCGGAAAAAAGTGGAAGCTTTTCTGGAAAGCCCATCCGATTACGGAAAGCCCTGGTACGGCCAGCTCATGGCCGCGCCGCAGCTGCTGGCTTACATGATCCAGATCAACTACTGGATGGAGCAGTATCAGATTGCATTGTGTCAGCATCTCGTTTATCACCCATAAATGAAACGGGCAGCGCCATCATCCGGCACTGCCCTAACAAAAATAAGCCCCAGCGCGTTCTCGCGCCGGAGCTTACTAAAAAGGGGAGGATAAGTATTTCTCTTTTCTTTGGTACTACTCCTATTATGTCCTCCCCTTCCGTTCTTATACACACCGGAGAAAAAATTTATTCTTTTTCTTCGATGGTCACGCCGTCGTAGAAATATTTCAAAATCTCTTCGTATCCCATACCGGCCTTGGCCATGGCCTGGGCGCCGTTCTGGCTCATACCGACACCGTGGCCGTAGCCGCCGCCGTAAACACGAAACTGCGCCACACCGTTTTCATCGGTTCCGGTTTCTTCTATGATCAGGAATCCGCTTGGCAGCAGGGACCAGCCCTCAGAGGTTTTCCCCACACCGTAGTTTAACTGGATCGATGCGTCTCCCAGAGCACTGCGAATAGCGTTCTGACCGGATATGGTGGTTTCCCCTTCACTGCCTTTTACAAGAAGCTTCATGGCGACGCCACCCGGTCCGCGCTCGGTCACAGACACACTGGTTACCGTTCCCACTCCGCTCACATGGGACGCAATGATGGTTCCGTTCGTCTTAAAATTCCACCGGTATAACGGATAGGAGGAATCATAGGCAGAAAAATCCTTCTTTTTGATGAACGAAGCAAATTCCTCCTCACTGGCAAAGCTTAACCGGCTTCTTGCCGTCTGCAGGCTTAAGCAGCGCAGATACGGCGTATCTTCCGGATCACTGTCCCAGATGGCCGCGTTGGTGGTTGTGCCGCAGGAAGTGGAAAAATAGTAGGCTGTGATTGGATTTCCGCCATAGTACAGCATTTTTCCATAGGTTTCCTGTACTGCCTGGGCCGTCCTCTCATCCGGGTCTACATTGTTATATACCTGGAACTGGGTGCTGTCATCAATCTGGGCACCGTAAGCACTATAAGTGTTGCTTCTGCTCTGCATAAACGCATAGGTCCGGGCACAGACTGCCTGGGCTTTCAATGCCTCCTTCTCATAGCTGGATGGCATCTCGCTGGGGATAACTTTCTTCAAATACTCTTCCAGCTCAATCTCATTGACCAGCACCAGGCCTTCTTCTGTATCCAGGATCTCCAGACGTCCGCCATAGGACGGAGTTCCCTGCGCCCGGTTTAAGCTGGTCACGGTAAACTCATTGCCATCCTGCGGTTCCAGGACCAGACGTTCGCTGCAGGTTCCATCTCCGCTAGCCACAGAAATGACCGCGCCGGGATCCAGCATGGTTTCCTTATCTCCCTGAATTTCTTTGACGCTGCCCGGGCAGGTAATCTCAAGCTTCGCATGATACCGGCTCTCAAAGCCATTTCCCAGAATCAATACACGAATCTTGTCGGCCGTGTCCTCCCGCTCTTTGATCACCGCGCAGATTTTCCCTTTCGCCACTACAAATTCCTGGCTCTCACTTCCCACCAGAATATCCGAAAGCTGCTGCCGTTTTACATCTCCATAGGCCTTTAATACCTTGTATTCCTCATCCAGCGGCACGCTTCCGTACCCTTCCAGTTCAATGGCCGTATCCTGCACGGAAAGGACTTTTCCGCTGATGCGCTCTTTCTTCACGGATACCTTTGTGATCTTTCCATGCTCCATGGTAAGATCCGCCAGATTGCCGATCAGCTCATCTGTCTTTTTGTAGCTTTTCCGAAACGGGATTTTGCGCTGGATATCTCCGATGTATACCATCAGTCCCTGACTGTCCCCGTCCAGAATCCATACATTCCGGTACAGCGTATTCTGGCCCTCGTCCTTCTGCACATGGATCAGTTCTGTATCCCGCACCCAGACAGTCAGCTCATGATCCACATAGGAATCCAGCGACAGGCCATAAAAAGTAAGTGTTCCAAGACTGGTATACGCAGTCCAGGCCGGACAGCCCTGAATGTTTTCCGGCGTTCCGTAAATGCGAATGCTTTCTGTATGTACCGCGCCATCCGGGTCCGCTTCCTTTAACAGAGAGTCATAGAGAAGCCACCAGTCTTCCTCCGGATACGCCTTTTTCCCATTTTTACGGGTTCCCGGTACAAGCCGCTTCAGACTGCCGGAAACCTGCTGTGCAATTCGGGCTGCTTCACTGTAGGTCAAAAAGCCCTCCGCGTGTTCCCGGTCTGCCGGAGTCTCCGTTTCATCCAGATATCCGTTTTCATACAGATAATCCAGATAGGGCACATACCACTCCCCTACCTCATCTGCCGCAAAATGAGACGCCCCATATTCTTTTTCCCATGCTTTTAGCTCCTCCGGTGATAAAACAGCAAGGGCGACTGACTTTGCAGCCGCCGCCCTGGTAATTCCTGATTTTTCCGGTTCACAGATTAAGATCACCAGGATTAACGTCAGGACGATCACCGGAATTCCAAGAATCCACCGGATCATATTACGTTTTTTCATAAATGCCTCTTATTTTTTGATATAAGTCTGCTCAGTTTCGTCAATGTAGTTCAGACTGCCATATTCATCAATATTACCAGACAATGCTTTTTTCCCAAGCCGCCAGGTAGTGAACTCCGTCACCAGACGGTAGATGACCGCAAAGGTCGGAACACCAATGATCATGCCCACAAATCCCATCAGGCCGCCAAACAGCAAAATGGAAAACAGCACCCAGAAGCTGGAAAGTCCGGTGGAATCTCCTAAAATCTTTGGTCCGAGAATGTTGCCGTCAAACTGCTGCAGCAGAAGGACGAAGATCAGGAAATACAGGCATTTCATCGGATCGGATAACAGGATCAGGAACGCGCTTGGAATGGCCCCGATGAACGGTCCGAAAAACGGGATGACATTGGTGACACCGACAATCACGCTGACCAGAAGCACATATGGCATATTGGCAAAACCAAGAAGCACAAAGCAGATCAGGCCGATGATCAGGGAATCCAGCAGCTTACCGATGATGAATCCGCCAAATACCTGATGTACATACCGTCCTTCCTCTATCACTTTATTCGCGATCTTTAACGGAAATACCCCGTAAATGATCATTTTGGCCTGCGCAAGCAGCTTTTCTTTCATATTCAGCAGATAAACCATGACGATAAGGCCAATGAGGATATCAAACACCGCCTGCACCACCAGAACCACGCCGCTGGACACGCTGCCGATGATCCGGTAAATATTCGGCACCACCACATTGGTCAGCCAGTTCTGCAGATAATCCGCCGCCGCGCCGTAATGCTGCATCACCTGCTGCTCCAGATCCGGATTGTCTGCCAGAACCTTTTCCAGCCAGATTTCCAGATTGTTAATACTGGATGGCAGGGTCTCCATGACACCGCGGATGCTGCTGATGAGCTGCGGAATCAGCATGGAAATAAGACCGACCACCACAGCGATCAGCAAGCACAGGCTGGCCAGTGTGCCAAGAAAGCCTCCCAGTCTCTTCCGGCCCGTCTCATCCGGAATGATGTCCTTCGTTAGTTTCATAACCACAGCCTGTACCCGGTTGTAAACCGGATTCAGCAGGTAGGCAAACACTGCTCCGTAGATGACCGGCGCAAGGATGTGCGCGATCTTTGCGCCCAGTGCCGCCACCAGGGACCAGCGCATGACCACAAACACCGCCGCAACCAGGAGCAGCAGAACCGCCAGTGCGGTCACCCCCCAGCATATGTATGTGCGGTACTTATCATTCTTCATATTTGTGTTTCCTTTCATGGAATCAGTATTGCCCGAAAAACAGACGCTAATCACGTTTTTCCTTCCGTCTGCCACAAAACGGCAACACCGTATTAGTATCTATAGTTTAACACACAACGGCATAAAAATAACGTTAAAATAAAATAAACTGTACGAAATGATACAGAAATAAGCATAATAAAAGCAGCGGGTTCTCCGCTGCTCTTTTCTCTTTTGTAATCCCGAATGTGCCGTTCTTACTTATTGACGCCTAGCGAAGCTAGGTGGGCAACCGCACGCTGGTTTCTGCCTTCCACTCAATGGAGGCCTGGCATCTGCCGGCAGATATAGGAATCCCTTAGTCAGTAATGTAGGTTCAAAATGGGTAAGGTTGTCGAACACTTCAGGAATTACTTACTGTCTCGTTTGTTCTGAACTGATTATACAACATGTAGTGTTCTTTTTCAAGTTCCTTTTCAAAACATCCACGACTTTCCAGTTTCATGACCAGAACTACGCTGTCTCTGCCCTGGATGGCGTTGCAATTTTGCGCCGCTTTCTGTATACTGGAAATCACATAAATTTTATCATATTTCAGATTGGAGTACCATCATGTCAGACCACATCTTATCTTATTTTCAGGCACAGATCAGCCACTGCCAGCTCTGCCCCCGCATGTGCGGCGTTGACCGGAACGCCCAGAGAGGTTTCTGCCAGGCGCCCGCCGGCGCAGTAGCCGCCCGGGCTGCCCTGCACTTCTGGGAAGAGCCCTGCATCAGCGGCACAAAGGGAAGCGGTACCGTGTTTTTCAGCGGCTGCACTCTGCGCTGCTGCTTCTGCCAGAACTATAAGATCAGCCGCGACTTATACGGCAAACCCCTGACTACCCGCGAACTGGCCGATGCCTTTTTGCGTCTCCAGGATCAGGGCGCCAACAACATCAGCCTTGTAACCGCTACCCATTTTCTTCCATGGATCATTCCTGCCCTGGATCTGGTCAAGGACCGGCTTCAGATTCCCGTTGTTTACAACTGCGGCGGCTACGAGCGCGTCGAAACGGTAAAGGCCTTACATGATTACGTGGATATCTGGCTTCCGGATCTCAAATATGAAAGCTCCGAGCTCTCCACCCGCTATTCCCAGGCTCCGTTCTATTTCCAGACCGCCGCCAGCGCCATCTCCCAGATGATTCGTCAGACTGGAGCTCCGCATGTTCGTGAAATTCCGGGAGAATCCATGCCGGTCATGGACCGTGGTGTCATTATCCGCCATCTGGTACTGCCCGGACAAAAAGAAGACTCCATCCGCCTGATGCACTGGATCGCAGAAAATCTGCCAAAAGACAGCTTTTACATCAGTCTGATGAGTCAGTATACCCCCTATGAAAAGAACCCGCAGTTTCCGGAACTGAACCGCCGTATCACCAGCTATGAATACCAGAAGGTGGTGGACACGGCTCTCGACCTCGGGCTCACCCAGGGCTTTATGCAGGAAAAAAGCAGCGCAAAGGAAGAATACACCCCGGATTTCAATCTGGAAGGACTCTAGTATAATCCACGCGGCTGCACTGCCAGTACGCACGGTCTGCAGACATGATTTAAGCGGATACCAAAGGTTTACATCTTTGATACCCGCTTTTAATTCACTTCGTCCACTGGACTGTACCTCGCTTTTTCAGTTTGTACGTTTCCTTATTCAGTTTTTGTTTTCTCTGACCCTCTGATATTTGCTTATCTGATGTTTGTTTCTTTTTTTCATCCTGTCCGATTCTGAAATCTATCACCCTGACTGCACTTTCTCGTCATACAGCTAAGACAATTCTTTTCAGTTTATAACAGGTTTCTCAAATAAAGTTTATCAGGTTTCGTTCTGGTCTTTCCGAAAACCTTTAGGGTGTTGCTAAACTATTTCGGCGGTCCGTACCTCCTTTTCTTAGATTTTTGAAATCCGTTTCGTTCCCGGATTTCCTGTCTGGAGTTTTCTGCTCCTTTTTGTTTCTCTTTCTTTGTTGTCTTTATAATAGCAGATTGTTTCCGATATGTCAACATGTTTTTGTGATTATTTTCTATTTTTCTTTTCTTATTTTGATTATTTTGTGCAATATTTCTAAATTGTTTGATTATTTAAAACTGTTTTGTCTGTCAGAAAAATGCCGTCGTTTTTTTCATCTGCCCTCTAATACACTGCAGGCTCCTGCACCAGCAGTGTCGGATAACCGGCGGTCCGCAGTGTTTTTTCCATCCAGGCCGCATTGTCCAGATTTAAGTAAGCGCCCACCCGCACCTTGTACAGGCCATTCTGATATATGAGAAATGCCGGATATCCGGCTGCCTGAAGCTGGCTGAGCAGTCCCTGGGCCAGGTCCTTATCCGCATACACCCCCACCTGGATCTGATAATATTCTGGCTGCCCTTCCTGCGTGCGCAGCGTCATCAGAATCCCATCCGCAATGGCCTGGGCCGTATGTTCAAACTGCGCGTCAAAGCGCTGGTTATCTGCCTCGTTATCCAGAAATCCCACTTCTACCAAAACCGCGGGCATCTCCGTTTTCCGAAGAACAATCAGTCCGGGCCGCTCAATGGTTCCCAGATCATTCCAGCCAATCCGCCCAAGTTCTGTGTTTATATTGGAAGCCAGGCGCTCCGCTTCGCCACCCCGGGAAAAAATAAGGCTCTCCGTGCCGGAAGCCGTTCCCGGAACCGGCATGGCATTCCGGTGAAAGGAAACGAAATAATCCGCGTCCCAGTTATTTGCCATCTGTGCCTTCTGAAGCGGACTCTGATATACATCCTGCACTCTCGTATAACCTACATCAACTCCGTTTTCTGTTAAAATCTGCCCGACTGCCAGAGCCAGCCGCAGGTTATCGTTTTTCTCCTGCCGACCCTGGTAAACCGCCCCCGGGTCCACACTTCCGCCATGTCCGGCATCCAGAATGACTTTTTTTGTTTCTGCCAAAAGAAATACTTCCTTTCCATATTGTGTTCTTCTCTTACTACAATATGAAAAGGAAGTATCTGTTGTAACCTATTCTTCTACATCTACCCCACGCGGGCCAACGTGGGTAGAAAATACGATCTGGGTGCTGGTCTTTCCGAATTTCTGCAGCTGGCCAATGAAAATATCCAGCTCCATGGTACTCTGGAACGCCACCTTAAGCAGCATGGAATACTCTCCGGTCACGCAGTTGCACTCCAGCACATTCGGAATGCTCTCCGCGTAAGCGTAAAACTTTGGTTTGTCCTCCGGTGTTACATCCAGATTGATAAAGGCAATGATATGGTAACCCAGCTTCATCGGGTCAACCTGCGCATGATATCCGGCAATGACACCGTCTTTCTCCAGTTTTTCAATGCGGGCCGACACGGCCGGAGAAGAAAGAAAGGTATTTTCCGCTATGGTCTTTAATGAAACCCGGGCATTATCCTGCAAAAGCTTTAAAATTTTTCTGTCGATATCATCCATAACCGTATGTCTCCTCTCAAAATCAGCGGACGCGCGCTGGCTCCGCCCCAATATGCGCAGCAATGAAAAAGGCGCCCGAACCTGCTGTTCGAACGCCATTGCTCTCATCACTTAATCTTATTTTGTATCATACCCTCTTATTGTCTGCTTGTCAACAAAAAATTTTAAGATTTTAAACTATCCCAGTAAAAACAGCAGAACACTTCCAGCCAGAAAGAACCAGAAGCCAGGTGCCTTCAGGCAGGTAAGCGCCATGTTTTCCTCCCGGTGTACCCACCCGGAAAACCAGTGGATCTGACGGTAATGGGATGCCAGAAGAATCACAGCGATCACCATGCTGACGTAGGCAAAAATGTTCAGGAATCCATAGCCCAGAAACGCAAACAGATTCCCGGCATCCGCACTTCGGGACAATACCACAGGCAGAACTCCGCCCAGCAGATTGATAAGCATATGCATAACAATATTGTAACGGATGCGCCCGGTGGTGCTGTACATCCAGGCAAACACCCCTCCAAGAATGGCCGCGTAGAAAAACTGGTAAAAGTTTCCATGAAAAAGGCCAAAGAACAGGCCGGAAAGCACGACTGCCGTTTTCTGTCCATACGGTACCAGGCGGTCTACCAGATACTTGCGGAATACCAGTTCTTCCATAACCGGCGCAATGATCACCGCAGTGAGGATGATCATACCCACATCCATCTGATCGATCACATCCGATACCGGGTTGCTGTAATCTGCTCCCCGAAGCGCTCCTGCCGCCTCCATGAGAATTCCACCGATCATATTGCCCAGATAGGTCAGGCCATAGCACAAAACCAGCATCCCAAAAAACTGACCCGGATGGATGTTCTTCTTTTCTTTCATTTCACAGGACGGAATGCGCCCCATCAGCCAGGCAAACAACGGAAATCCGATTCCGTACATGGCAAATTCTGACACCAGAAGAGCCGCACGCGTAAACGCACGGCTCTCCCCAAAGATCAGAGCGAACGGCTCAAGCAGCGCTCCAAAAAGGAGCTGCGCTGCCGTGGAAGCCGCCAGGAATGCGGTATAAGCCCAGCATATCCTGGAAATCTGTCTTCTGGTATCCATAGATTATACGTCCAGTTTGTCGACTTTGGCTGCTCTGGCCTCGACTTCCTTCTTCTGGATGTCGCCAGGAGCCTGCTCGTAACGGCTGAACTCGTACTCATATAAGCCGATGCCGCCGGTCATGGAGCGCAGGTCAGTATTGTAGCCAAACAGCTCGGACATCGGGATGTCGGCCTCGATCACCTGTTTGCCATGATGATCGGAGTTCATGCCCAGAACACGTCCTCTTCTGCGGTTTAAGTCACCCATAACGTCGCCGGTGAATTTATCCGGGACAGTTACCTTCAGGGAAGCGATTGGCTCTAAGAGAACCGGATTCGCATCCATGAAGCCCTTCTTGAATGCCATCATGGCTGCGGTCTTGAATGCCATCTCGGAGGAATCCACCGGATGATAGGAACCATCTACCAGGGTTGCCTTCACGCCAACGACCGGATATGCAGCCAGAGGGCCCTTCACGCAGCTCTCTGCCACGCCCTTTTCTACTGCCGGGAAGTAGTTCTTCGGAACTGCGCCGCCGAATACCTTCTCCTCAAATACATACGGTTTTTCCAGATCGCCGGATGGCTCAAAGATCATCTTAACGTCGCCGTACTGGCCATGTCCGCCGGACTGCTTCTTATATTTGCCCTGAACCTCAACTTTCTTTCTTAAGGTCTCGCGGAACGCGAATTTCGGCTTGCTGAGCTCGATTTCTACTTTGTAACGGCCAAGAAGCTTGCTGACAACCACCTCTAACTGCTGATCACCGATGCCGTATAACAGAAGCTGGCGGTTCTCTTTGTCGTTAACAGACTTTAAGGTTAAATCCTCTTCCATGAGTTTTGCCAGTGCACTGGAAACCTTATCCTCGTCGCCCTTGGTTACGGTCTTGTAACGCATGTATGTATATGGAGTAGAGGTCTGCGGTTTGTGATATACGATCGGTGCGGAACGCAGGGCAATGGTATCGCCGGTCTGGGTCACTCCAAGTTTTGCAACTGCACCGATATCACCTGCGCGCAGCTCTGGAACCTCAATGGTGTCCTTGCCGCGAAGCAGATACAGCTTGCCGACCTTCTCCTCCGTGTCCTTATTGACATTGTAGATGGTGCTGTCCGGTTTTAAGATACCGGTGCAGACCTTCATCAGGGAATATTTGCCGATGAACGGATCTACGATGGTCTTGAAGACTCTTGCGGATAAGGAAACCTGATCGTTGTATTTGGCGGTAAAACGCTCGCCGGTGGAAACATCAACACCGATACACTCAAATTTGTCCGGGGTCGGAAGGTAACGGTCGATTACCTGTAAAAGGGTCTTAAAGCCCTGGCAGTTGGCGCCGGAACCCATCAGTACCGGAACGATGGAACCATCTATCACATGTTCCCGCAGAGCGCCCTGAATCTCTTCCAGTGTAAACTCCTCACCGGAGAAGTAACGCTCCATGTACTCCTCACTGGTCTCTGCCACTGCCTCTAAGAGGGCGTCTCTGGCAATGCCCAGGTTCTTCTGGGAGTAATCAGGAATCTCGCATTCTTCGTAATCACTCAGATTGGTGAAACGTCTGCCGGCCATCTTGACTACGTTTACATATCCGACAAACTTTTCATTTTCACGGATCGGGAGCTGGAACGGAGCGATGCATCTTCCGAACCGTCTCTCTAATTTCAGTACAAGCTCTCTGAAGCTTGCATGGTCGTCGTCCATGTTGGTAACGAAAATGACGCGTGGCAGTTTGAGCTTATCGCACAGCTCCCATGCCTTTTCCGTGCCGACCTCGATGCCTGCCTTGCAGTTTACAACGATGATCGCTGCGTCCGCCACACTGACTGCTTCTTCTACTTCACCGACAAAGTCAAAGTAACCTGGTGTATCCAGGATGTTGATCTTCATCATGCCTTCATCGCCCTGATACTCGAGCGGGATCAGGGACGTGGAGATGGAAAACTGACGTTTGATTTCTTCCTTGTCATAGTCGCTGATGGTGTTACCGTCAGCAACCTTGCCCATACGCTTGGTGACTCCGGTTACCAGGGCAAGCGCTTCTGCAACCGTCGTCTTGCCGGCCCCGCCGTGGCCAAGTAAAACGACGTTTCGGATCTGTTTTGTACCATAAACGTTCATATAATTCCCTCCTGTACATCAAATTTAGTCTATGAGGATATTCTACTAAAAAAGTTTGAAAATTTCAAGTAGAATATACGATTTGCACAAATTATTTTTTGATATTTTTTCTTATCGTCTGATACGTCCTGATTTTTGCCGTTTCTTTGTGGCAGCTGCGCTATCGCAGTTTAAAGTAATAAAGCATTGACAACATTTTCAGATTATCATAGAATAGCACTTAGTATTGAAAGTAACCTATGACAGGAGAATTCTGATATGAAAGACACCACATTTGGTTTCATCGGTCTGGGGCTGATCGGCGGTTCTATTGCCAAAGGCATTAAGCGTACCTGCCCGGATGCCCGGATCATGGCATATATGCGCACCCGCGCAAAACTGGAACAGGCAAAGGCCGATGGCATTGTCGACGTAATTCTGGATGGCATCGGAGAACCTTTACGGGAATGCGACATCATCTTTCTGTGCACCCCGGTAGAGTACAATGCCCAGTATCTGACACAGATCCGTCCGTTCTTAAAGCCGGGCGCCCTGATCTCAGATGTCGGTTCCACCAAAGAGGATATCCACTGCGTTGTCACCAGTCTTGGCATGGAGGATGTATTTGTGGGCGGACACCCTATGGCCGGTTCTGAGAAGACCGGATATGAGAACGCTACCGACCATCTTTTGGAAAATGCCTACTATATTGTAACCCCCACCGCGCTCTCCTCAGAGGAAGACGCGGACCGGATTGTGACTGTGGCAAAGCTCATCGGCTCCATCCCCATTGTTCTGGACTATCACGAGCATGACCGGATCGTAGCCGCCATCAGCCATCTTCCGCATCTGATCGCCTCCAGCCTGGTAAATCTGGTGAAGGATTCCGACACTCATGACGAACTCATGAAGCGTCTGGCTGCCGGAGGTTTTAAAGATATCACGCGCATTGCGTCTTCCTCCCCGGAAATGTGGGAGCAGATTTGCATGACCAACACCGGCAATATCATCGACATGATGGAAAGCTACATTGCTTCCTTAAACCAGATCCTGCACTCCTTAAAAGCACATCAGGGGAAGGACATTTACGAGCTGTTTGACACCTCCCGCGCTTACCGCAATTCAATTTCCGAGAACCGGCGCGGCTCTGTCACACCGGAATACGCCTTCACGGTCGATATCGTGGACGAACCGGGTGCGATTTCCACGCTGTCCTGCATCTTAAGTGCCCGCGGTATCAGCATCTGCAATATCGGCATCAACCATAACCGTGAACAGGGCGAGGGTGCTTTAAAGATCGTCTTTTATGATGAAGCTTCCATGCAGCAGGCATGGACACAGCTGAAAAAATACAATTACGAGCTGATTCCGAAGCACTAGGGAAGTCCGGCATTCCGGTACTCCCGGCTTCAGTCAGGGAAATGGAGTTTATTCTTATGAAATTTAGCAAAATCAATGGGCTGCACGGAGAAGTCACCATTCCGGGAGACAAATCCATCTCCCACCGCAGCGTCATGTTCGGTTCCCTGGCAAAGGGCACCACAAAAATTACCGGTTTTCTTCAGGGAGCTGACTGCCTCTCCACCATCTCCTGCTTCCAGAAAATGGGCGTTTCCATTGATAATCTCGGAGACACTGTTCTGGTGCACGGAAATGGTCTTCATGGCTTAAAAAAACCGGAGCAGGTTCTGGACTGCGGCAACAGCGGCACCACCACCCGCCTGATCTCCGGCATTCTCTCCGCACAGGATTTTTCCGTAACCCTCACCGGAGACGCCTCCATCCAGAAGCGTCCCATGAAGCGGATCATGGAACCGCTAAGCCAGATGGGCGCTGACATCACCAGCGTGAACGGAAACGGCTGCGCGCCGCTGGCCATCAACGGACGGTTGCTTCACGGCATCCATTACCAGTCTCCGGTGGCATCTGCTCAGGTCAAATCCGCCATTCTTCTGGCCGGGCTTTACGCCAAAGGCGAAACAAAGGTGACCGAACCCTCCCTCTCCCGCAACCACACCGAGCTGATGTTAAAGGAATTCGGCGCGGATGTCCGCACAGAGGACACCACCGCCATCATCCAGCCGGCTGAAGAACTGTTTGCCAAAGACATTGCCGTTCCGGGCGATATCTCTTCCGCAGCCTTCTTCCTGGCCGCAGGACTGATCATTCCAAATTCCGAAATTCTCATAAAGAACGTAGGCATCAACCCGACCCGTGACGGCATGATCCGTGTCTGCCAGGCCATGGGCGGCGACCTGACCCTCTTAAATGTCCGTAAGACCGGTGAGCCGGTGGCCGACATTCTGGTCCGCACCAGCAGCCTGCACGGCACCGATATCCATGGCGATATCATCCCGACCCTGATTGACGAACTCCCCATGATCGCAGCCATGGCCTGCTTCGCTGAGGGCGATACCATCATCCGCGACGCAGCGGAGTTAAAAGTCAAGGAATCCAACCGCATCGCCGTCATGGTCGAAAACTTAAGCGCTATGGGCGCTGATGTGGAAGAAACTGCAGACGGCATGATCATCCACGGTGGAAAACCGCTCCACGGAGCCGTCATCGACAGCCACTTAGACCACCGCATTGCCATGACCTTCGCCATCACCGCCGCCCTGGCCGAAGGCGAAACCGAAATCCTCGGCGCCGAATGTGTCAATATCTCCTACCCGAATTTTTACCAGGATTTAAAAACCCTGGCTCGCTAACTCAGCCAGAATGTTTACCTGGCTATGCAACAAAAACTGCACACAAAACCTCAGCCAGAAATACACAGCAGAAAAAGGCTCCCGGATGTTTCGGCATATCAGGTTGTACGCATCTTGAGCACACGTGTACGAATGTGGCGGATATAGTCCGACACAGGCGAACGCGTGTCAGCGAAAGCAAGCGAACAACGATATGTGAAACAGCAGGGAGTCTTTTTCTGCGTACCCTTCGCCACAACTCTTTTTTAAGATTCTCTTACAACCTTTTAAAATCCCTTGGCATCTTTTTCCCAATAGTCTATAATGAACACCATCGGGTTTTTTTGCCTTTTCGGGCGGCCCCCTTCAAATTTCTAACTTAGGAGATATCTGACTCATGAAGAAAACACGCATGAAAGCCCTGCTCCTCGGGTGCATCTGCGCAGTGACGACAGCCCTGTCTGCCGTACCTGCCTCTGCTGCCACCGTTGTCGCAGGCGGTTCCTCATCCACAAAAGATCCGGCGCTCACCGCAGCGCCCGGAACCTATACCGAACAGCAGTCCGGCGGCGTTTCTGTAGACAAGCCGTCCGCACCGCCTACCGTCTGGGTCGTAGGCGACTCCACCGCAGCCGCATTCAGCGACACCACCTATTACTCCCCGCGTTACGGCTGGGGCACCCAGCTTGGCCTTTACCTGCAGGGCGTAAACATCCGGAACCTTGCCATCTCCGGCACCAGTTCCAAATCCTACTCCGACACCGACCAATATCAGACCCTGCTGCAGAGCGTGCAGGCTGGTGACTACGTACTAATTGGCTTCGGCCACAACGACGAACGTACCGAGCAGGGCCGTTACTCCAACCCGACCGGTTCCGTTTCCACCAGTGGTTCCTTCCAGTACAATCTTTACGAAAAGTACATCAAACCGGTCAAGAGCAAACAGGCCAATCCAATTCTGGTCACCCCGATTGTCCGCCGCAACGTAGCAAATAACTACACCGGCGAGGACGGACACATCACCACCACGAAGAAGAATGAGGAAGGCACGTTCCAGGGCGGTGATTACGCCAAGGCCATCCGCCAGCTGGGTGTCGGCAAGAGCGTTCCGGTTCTGGACTTAACTGCCCGCACCAAAGACGTTTACGAGCGCCTGGGCGCTGACGGCGTAAAGAACCGCCATGCGCAGACCTCCAACCGGGATGTCAGCATCGACAACACCCACACCAATCTCTACGGTGCCCAGTGTAATGCCTGGTTCATTGCGGACGAGCTGTTAAAGTCAAACTCCGGACTGAAAAACTATGTGGTAGCCAACCCGCAGGTTCCGCAGTACGACAATAACTCCCTGAATGCAAACTATCAGGCCCAGAGCTTCACCCCGCCGGCCGGCACAAGCAGCATCTTCTCCACCGCTGGCGACTGGAAGCCGACCGTATTCGGAAGCATTGACGGATACGAGTACTTAAACAATATGTACTTCTGCCTGCAGGGCGGCAGTGACAATTCCTTCCACATGGCAGTCGGCACAAACTCCGGCGCCACCAGAGCACAGCAGGTGGGCGGCATCGAGCAGGGCAGCGACGGTATCGCAATGTTCTACCGTGAGGTTCCGGCATCCGCGAACTTCATCTTATCCGCGGATGTTACGATTAACGCCTACAACGCATCTGTTTTAAATTCCTTCGGACTGATGGTGCGTGACGATATCTACCTTGATACCGTAGTCAACGATACGCTGGGCGACTATGTGGCAGCCGGACAGCTGCAGCTCTCCTCAGCTTCCCCGTGGAACTGCTTCGCCAGAAAGAACGGCCAGCTGATCTCCGGCGGTAATGCTTCCCGCGTCTACAAGGCCGGTGAAACCGTTCACGTAGAGATCCGCAAAGGTCCGGACGGATACACCTGTGTATTCGGTGACAATGCGCCGGTATCCGCAGGCTTCGACTTCCCGCTTACCGCAGTCGATTCCGACCGTGTCTATGTCGGCATGTTCGTGGCTCGCAGCGCGGATGTTACATTCAAAAATGTAAACTTAATTTACCAGTAAAGACAGAAAATGCCCGGAGCGAAACGCTCCGGGCATTTTCTTATATCACTTTATAAAATTTATCTCTCGTCGGTATCCCAGTTGTGGTATACAGCCTGTACATCGTCGTCGTCGTCCAGAAGGTCTAACAGACGGTTCATGTACTTGATGTCGTTTTCGTCGGTCAGTTCTACCCAGGTCTGCGGGATCATGGTAACGTCAGCTTCCATCATCGGGATGCCCTCTTTCTCCAGGGTCTCACGAACGGCACTGAAATCGTCCGGATCGGTGATGATCTCGAAGCTGTCCTCTTCCTCGGAGAAGTCCTCTGCGCCTGCGTCTAAAGCCATCATCATTAACTCATCTGCGTCAAGATCGCACTCTTCCTTGTCGATGATGATCTGGCCCTTCTTATCAAACATGAAGGATACGCTGCCCTGGGTACCGATGTTACCGTTGCCCTTGGTGAACGCGCTTCTTACGTTTGCTGCGGTACGGTTCTTGTTGTCGGTTAAGGTGTCAACGATGACTGCAACACCGCTCGGGCCGTAACCCTCGTAGGTCAGTACTTCGTAGTTTACGGAGTTTGCATCGCCTGCTGCCTTCTTGATACCGCGGTCAATGGTGTCGTTCGGCATGTTGTTTGCTTTTGCCTTCGCGATGACATCACGAAGCTTGCTGTTGTTCGCCGGATCCGGGCCACCCTCTTTTACTGCTACGGCAAGCTCACGGCCGATGACGGTAAAGATTTTTCCCTTTGCTGCATCATTTTTCTCTTTTTTGTGCTTGATATTGGCAAATTTAGAATGTCCTGACATAAAATAACGCTCCTTACTTTAAACTTTCTCTTTTCGTCCTGAAAAAACATCTTTTCTATTTTAACACTATTTTTCTTCGCTTGCAAGAGCCTGCGGCAATTTCGTTACCCGAACAGAATGAATCATCTTGTTTTCCACCTTCAGCACGCAGAACCGGTACCCCAGATACTGAACCTCCGGCTGCTCGTCATCCCCCGGGATGCGGTCCAGGCGGGAAATGAGAAGACCGTTGATGGTATCGTAATTCTCCAGATCTTCCTCTGGGAAGGTGATGCCCAGCTCCTCCTGTGCCTCATCGAGAGGTGTCATGCCGCTCATGATCAGGGCATCTCCCTCACCGCGGACAATGTACTGCTCATCCACATCGTACTCATCCAGGATGTTGCCCACGATCTCCTCCAGAATATCTTCCATGGTGACAATTCCGGCAGTCTGGCCGTACTCGTCAATCACGATTTCCATGTGGATCTTCTGGGACTGCATCTCTTTGAATAGAGAATTGATATTGCGGGTCTCCGGAATGAAATGCGCCGGCCGCAGAACGCCCGGTACATTGGCAATCTCCATGCGTGATTCCTGCAGATTTTCCGCATGGAACAGCACATCCCGCATATGTACGGTACCGATGATGTCGTCCAGATCTTTTCCGTAGACCGGATATCTGGAATTCTTTGCCTCCTTTAAAACAAAGTGAGCGGCTTCCCTTAAAGTCATGGAACCGTCTAACGCCACAATGTTCTTGCGGTGGGTCATGATATCACCGGCTTCTTTGTCATCGAACTCGAAGATATTGGTGATCATCTCGGCTTCGCTGGACTCCAGTACGCCCTGCTCATGGCCTTCGTTGACCATATCCATAATATCTTCTTCTGTTACATTTTCCTGTCTGGACTTTATAAATTTCCAGATTGCAAAGCCTGCTGCCAGGAAAAGCAAAACCACGCCTGCCAAAAGGATCAGGCGCGAATAGCCATCGTCCATACTGATCTTGTTATCTCCTTCTTTTCTCTTTTGTATACACTATACTTCTTCCTGATTGTACGAAACTTCCGCCATTTCGTCAAGGCGTAACAACGCATTTGCCTGTTTTCCGCCTGAGAAAGGCTCTTTTGATTCACAGCGAACTATGTAGTCAGCTCCAGACTCACCCGAAGGGCTTGGTTCACCTGCTCTAACAGTTCATCGTCAATATGGCAGATCCGCTCTTTCAGCCGCTGCTTGTCAATGGTGCGCAGCTGCTCTAAGAGGATCACGGAATCCTTGATCATGTCGCTTTTTCTCGCGGACAGTTCCACATGTGTCGGCAGTTTGGCCTTATTCATGCGGGACGTAATGGCAGCGCAGATTACGGTAGGACTGTGGCGGTTTCCCACATCGTTCTGGATGATGAGCACCGGCCGCACACCTCCCTGCTCCGAGCCTACCACCGGCCGCAGGTCTGCATAATAAATATCGCCTCGTCTGATAATCACAGTTTCACACTCCGTCACTGGTTTTCAAAGGTAGTATTGCCCTCTGCCAGGCGGCGTATACACGGCTGCCCGTTTTTCTTCTCTATGATTATCCTATTCCGCGAAGCAGTCCATCGTTCCCACTACCTTACCATTCCGGTAGTAAACCCGGGGCACACGTTTTCCGATGTCGCAGACCATCTCATAGTGGAATCCACCGCAAAGCTCCGCCAGACGCTCCATGGTGATTTCCTCATCCCCGTCTTTTCCGATCAGAGTCACCGGTGTATCCACATCAACCCCCGGGATATCGGTTACATCTACCATAAACTGGTCCATGCAGACACGGCCAAGGATTGGCGCGCGCTTTCCACAGATCAGCACATATCCGCGGTTGGATAAGCTCCTCGGATAACCGTCTCCATATCCCACCGGCACGGTAGCTACACGCATGGTGCGCTCCGTCACATAAGTGCCGCCGTAGCTGATCTCCTCGCCCGGCCCGATCTCCTTCACATAGGTAACAAAGGATTTCAGTCCCAGAGCCGGTTTTAACGGTACCCTATCCTTCTTCACCTCATCCGACGGATACATGCCGTAAATGGTGATGCCGGCCCGGACATAATTTAAGTTTGCCTCCGGCAGGTCAATGATACCCGCGCTGTTGGAGCAGTGCTTCATGGGAATCTCAAGCCCACGCGCTTTCAAAAGCTCCACAAAATGCAGGTAACGGCCAAGCTGGGCCATGGCAGAATTTTTTTCCGTCTCATCGGCTCTGGAAAAATGGGTAAACAGCCCCTCGATTTCTATGCCCGGAAGATTTCCGATGGCTGCTGCCAGGTCTGCTCCCGCTTCATCAGCCTCCATACCAATACGGCGCATGCCGGTATCCAGAGCCAGATGGATCTTTGCGGTTTTCTTCAGTCTCACCGCCATGTCTGACAGCGGTTTTGCCTGTTCCATCGTAAAGATGGCCGGGCGGATTTCCTCCTCAATGAGCTCCTGATAGCGGGATGGATGGGTCACGCCCAGGATCAGGATCATCTTTCTGATGTCATTGCGGCGCAGCAGCATGGCTTCATCTGCCGTTGCTACCGCATAACCATCCACGTAATCCTCAATGGCCTCTGCTACCGGAACGGAACCGTGTCCGTAAGCGTCGGTCTTGATCACGCCGATCATTCCTGTTTTCTGGTCAATATTTCTGCGCATGGACTCCATGTTAAAGGCGATGGCGTCCAGATCCACCGGTGCGTAAACCCGTGTATACTGCATGTGATTCATAATTTTACTCTGTTCCTCGTTTCTGTCTTTTTTACCGTTTTTATATTTCTTTTAAAATGCTGTCTGCCACATCTGTGGCCAGCACGCTGTTCTCTCCATACGCTGCTGCCGCATACTGTCCGGCGCGGCCATGTACATACACACCGAAGGCCGCTGCCTCTGTGCATTCCATACCGCGGGCTAAAAGCCCGGCGATCACGCCGGTGAGCACATCCCCGGAACCGCCCTTTGCCATGGCGCTGCAGCCGCTCCGGTTGATCCAGGCAGCACCGTCCTTATCTGTCACTACCGTGACTGCGTCCTTCAGCACGCAGACGGTTCCATAGCGGGCGCTGTAGGCCCTTGCCTCTCCCAGCGGATCCTTCTTCAGATCCGCGATGGGGACCGAAGTCAGGCGGCTCATCTCGCCCATATGCGGCGTAATGATGATGTTCTCTGTAAAATACCGGGTCAGATACGGGTGGGCCGCCACGCAGTTTAAGCCGTCCGCGTCCAGCACAACCGGAACGTACGCGTCCGACAGTACAGTCTCCAGCAGATATTCCGTATAGGGTTCCTGCCCCAGTCCCGGTCCGGTCACGATCACATCAGCCCAGGCGCATTCCTGCTCCAGGATGTTCTGCATGGCTTCCTCGTCTTCCGGGTCATAGCAGCTAACAATGGCCTCAGGAAGCTGGGTCTGCAGAACCTGCCGGTTTTCCTGTACCGTCAGGATCTTTACCAGCCCGGCCCCGGTGCGGTAGGCACCAAGAGCGGAAAAATAAGCCGCTCCGCTCATGCCGCGGCTGCCCGCGATAACCAGCACCTTTCCAAACGTGCCTTTATTGCCATCCGGACGGCGCCTTGGAAGCCAGGTCAGATCCCCGGGCGTGATCACCTTTGCGTCCCAGCCGCTCTTAAGCAGACTGGCCTCAGGAAATCCGATATCGGCCACCACAAGTTTTCCCGCATACTGTCTGCCCGGATCAAGAAGCAGTCCGGTCTTTGCGTAACCAAACGTCACCGTAACATCGGCCTCCAGGGCAATCCCCATGACCTCGCCGGTGGTGCCGTGAATGCCGGATGGTGTGTCCACCGCAATGATTCCGGCTCCATACTGTTCCCGCATGGACTCAAGCATTTCCAGTACTTTCCGGTATTCACCGCCGATTTCCCGGCCAAGGCCGATGCCAAACACCGCATCCAGTATGATGTCACACGGCGCTTCTTTGTATTCTGACACCCTGCTCTGCGCAAGATTCAGATTTGCCGCAATCCGTTTCTGCGCCTTCATCTCTTCCGAATCATGTTCCGGATCACCGGCAAACAAAAGGACGGTCTCATATCCACGTCCCTGCAGGATACGTCCCGCGGCAACACCATCTGCCCCGTTGTTTCCGGTACCGCACACAGCCAGGATCCGGGCCTTCTTTCCAAGATTCCGTTCTGCGGCCATATGCTCTGCGGCTTCTGCCACGGCGAGTGCTGCCCGTTCCATAAGTACCATGGACGGAATGCCGATCCCGTGTATGGTGTTCTGATCGATTGCTTTCATCTGCTGCGCCGTTACAGCGTAATCCATGTTCTGTCTCCTCTCTGAGCCCGCACGCTCTCCTGTAAAGGGTGGATTGAAACTCAAAAAACCGGCAGGCAGGAGAACTTATATTGTCCCCGCCTGTCGGCTTTTACCCCTGTTACACTCTGCCTCTAGGATTCCCCGCGAGCCTTCCTTTCCTCTTCCTTTTTCCGGTCCTGCATGCTGCAGACACGGTAGGACAGACGCATCAGACTCTCGGAAAGATGTACATTCTCAACTACAACATCATCTGGTACATTCAGGTCCACATGGGCAAAATTCCAGATTGCCTTGATTCCGGCATTCACCAGACGGTCTGCGATCTCCGGAGCCTTGGTCTTCGGAATGGTGAGCGCTGCCATCTGAACGTCATTGTCCTTGATGAACTGCTCCAGGTCGTCAACGCCCCGGATTTCAATACCGCGGACTACCAGACCGATGAGTCTCGGGTTGATATCGAACATACCTTTGATGATGAAGCCGCGCTTTTCAAAATTCGCGTAATTCGCAATGGCCTGTCCCAGGTTTCCGGCACCGATGATGATCAGGTTATGCTGACGATCGATTCCAAGGATCTTGCCAATCTCTGTATACAGGTATTTTACGTTATAGCCATAGCCCTGCTGGCCGAATCCTCCGAAATTATTTAAATCCTGACGAATCTGGGAAGCAGTCACCTTCATCCGGGTACTCAGTTCATTGGATGAGATACGCTCTACACCTGATTCCAAAAGCTCTCCGAGATAACGGTAATACCGCGGAAGCCTTGTAATAACTGCTTTGGATATCTCTCTGTTTTCCATGCTGCACATCTCCTATACGTAAACTATTGTAGTCTATTATAACCGCTTGCGAAATCTATGTCAATGTTCAAACAATTCCTGAACAAAAAACACACAGAAAGCTCTTTACAAGTGCCAAATTCCTATATTATACTTGATAAGTCTTATAGTAGAAAACGTAACGAAATGGAGTTATCTATGATTTTATCATGCAATCACATAAACAAAGCCTTCGGCACGGATGAGATTCTGTCCGAAGTATCCTTTCATATAGAAGATCAGGAAAAGGCTGCCATCGTCGGCATCAACGGAGCCGGCAAGTCCACCCTGTTAAAGATCATTGTAGGAGAGCTTGCCGCAGACTCCGGCGAAGTCGTTCTCGCAAAGGGGAAAACCCTCGGCTACCTGGCACAGCACCAAGACCTGGACAGCAGCCGCACCATCTACGAGGAATTAAAAGAAGTCAAGCAGCCCATCATCGATATGGAACAGCAGATCCGCGAACTGGAGGTAAACATGCAGAACGCCTCCGGAGAAGATCTGGAGCAGATGCTTTCCACCTACAGCCGCTTAAGCCACACCTTTGAGCTGGAGAACGGCTACGCCTGGAAAAGCGAACTGACCGGTGTGTTAAAGGGCCTTGGCTTTACCGAGGACGAATTTGACAAAACCGTCTCCACCCTCTCCGGCGGCCAGAAAACCCGCGTATCCTTAGGTAAGCTTCTGCTCTCCCGCCCGGACATCATTCTCCTGGATGAGCCGACCAACCATCTGGACATGGAATCCATTGCCTGGCTGGAAACCTACCTGTTAAACTACAACGGAGCCGTCATCATCGTGGCCCACGACCGGTACTTCTTAAACCGCGTGGTCACCAAGGTGGTGGAGCTGGAGCAGGGCCACGCCTCCGTTTACCTCGGCAACTACACGGCCTACAGCGAGAAAAAAGCCATGATCCGCGCTGCCCAGATGAAGGCCTGGCTAAACCAGCAGCAGGAAATCAAACATCAGGAGGAGGTCATCACCAAGTTAAAATCCTTCAACCGGGAGAAATCCATCAAGCGGGCGGAAAGCCGTGAGAAAATGCTCTCCAAGATCCAGGTGCTGGACAAGCCTGCAGAGATTCAGGACGAGATGCGCATCAGCCTGGAGCCAAACATCGTGAGCGGAAACGACGTGCTTACCATCCGGGACTTAAGCAAATCCTTTGGCAGCACGCACCTGTTCTCCCATGTGGACATGGAAGTCAAACGCGGTGAGCGGGTAGCCATCATCGGCAACAACGGAACCGGAAAAACCACCATCTTAAAGATCATCAACGGCATGCTTCCGGCAGACTCCGGCACCATCACCTTAGGCTCCAAGGTCCACATTGGCTACTACGATCAGGAGCACCATGTCCTTCACATGGAAAAGACGGTGTTTGAGGAGGTGCAGGACGCTTACCCGAACCTGACCAACACCCAGGTCCGCAACATTCTGGCTGCCTTCCTCTTCACCGGGGACGATGTCTTCAAGCGTATTTCCGATTTAAGCGGTGGCGAGCGGGGCCGTGTTTCCCTGGCCAAGCTTATGCTCTCCGAGGCCAACTTCCTGATCCTCGATGAGCCGACCAACCATCTGGACATCACCTCCAAGGAGATTCTGGAGAACGCGTTAAAGAACTACACCGGAACTGTGCTCTACGTCTCCCATGACCGTTACTTCATCAACCAGACCGCCACCCGCATTCTGGAGCTGACCGGGCAGACCTTCTTAAATTACATCGGAAACTATGACTACTATCTGGAAAAGAAGGACCTCATGAAGGAGCTCTATGTAGATTCCGAGCATACCGAGCGTGACCGCGCCATCGGCACTGCGGCAGCCAACGGCAGTCTAAAGGCCACCGGTGTTCCGGGTATGGAAAAATCCGTGGCTGAAACCGAGGTCAAGCTGGACTGGAAAGCCCAGAAGGAAGAACAGGCCCGCATCCGCAAACGCCAGAATGACTTAAAGAAAGTCGAGGACGAGATCCATAAGCTGGAGACCCGCGACGGCGAGATCGATGAACTTCTCTCCCAGGAAGAAATCTACACCGATGTTGCCCGTCTTGTGGAACTGAATAACGAAAAAGAGTCCCTCCAGAAAAAACTGGAAGAACTCTATGAAGCCTGGGAGGAGCTGGCAGAATAATCTGCCGGCTCTTCTTTTTCTTTCTATATGTAATTTCTGTGGTTACTGTCCGTTCTCAATCTCATGGAACACACGGTCCAGCTCCGCAATCAGGTCTTTCACGTTCTCAATGCCCACAGACATCCGCAGGGTTGCATCGGTCAGGCCATTTTTCTCCTGAATCTCTTTCGGAACGTCTGCATGGGTCTGGGTGGTCGGATAGGTCAGAAGCGTCTCCACACCGCCAAGGCTTTCCGCAAACCGGATCATGCGCACTTTGCCGAGAATCCCCAGGGCAAAGTCCTTATTTTCCACCTGGAAGGTCAGCATCGCGCCGTATCCGCGGCTCTGGCGTTTCATGATTTCATGGCCCGGATGATCCTCAAAGCCCGGATAGATGACCTTCGTCACATGTTTCTGTGCTCTCAGCCATTTGGCAATCTCCATGGCATTCTCCTGGGAACGGTCCATGCGGATGCCCAGGGTCTTGATGCCGCGAAGTACCAGCCAGCAGTCAAACGGCGCAAGGCCTGCTCCGGTGGTCTTGATCAGGAAACGAAGCTTCTCGCTGATATCTTCACGTCCGGTCACCAGAAAACCGGCCAGTGTATCGTTGTGTCCCCCAAGGTATTTGGTACCGCTGTGCACGACAATGTCCGCGCCCAGATCCAGCGGATTCTGTAAATACGGAGATAAGAACGTATTATCCACGATGAGAAGAAGGCCATGGCGCTTTGCGATGGCAGAAAGCTCCGCAATGTCCACCACATTCATCATCGGGTTGGTCGGAGTCTCCACATAAATAGCCTTTGTGTTGTCCTGAACATACGCCTCGACGTCTTCCCTCGCGCAGTCAATTCTGGAAAAGCAGATACCGTTTTTGGTGGATACATGGTCAAAAAGACGAATGCTGCCTCCGTAAAGATCGGAATCAATGATCAGATGATCTCCCGGCGCAAACAACTCCATCAGCATGGTAATTGCTGCCATACCACTGGAAAACGCCAGCGCGTCCACACCGTTTTCGAGGGATGCCACCACCTTCTCCAGATGTTCTCTGGTCGGATTCTGCAGTCTGCTGTAATCAAAGCCGGTACTCTGTCCAACTGCCGGATGCGCGTAAGTCGCGGTCTGATAGATCGGATAGCTGATAGATCCGAAATGCTGAATGGAAGCCTCATCTTCTTCCAGATGAATACACTTTGTCTCAATCTCTCTTTCCATATGCTCTTTTGTATCTCCTATCTGTTTGATAGGTTTATTATCACCGACTCTGCCGGATTTGTCAATACCTGTTAGTTTCCATCCTTCTGATGTAAAATCTTCTCCAGTTCCTCGCACACTTCCGGAAATTTCCGGGTAAGCTCTTCTGTTTTCTCACCACTCACATAATCTGAAAACAGCTTTCCAAAACAAAACGCCGCATTCTCCGCGTAATAATCCGGAATTTCCAGAATATCCTGCAAAACCGGCCCGGCTTTCCAGTACTCCTGCATCATGGTGCTGTTTTCCCGGTAACAGCCTGCCCGGTAACCCACATATTCCCCAAAGCCCTGCAAAATGGAATCCGCATCGCAGAACTTCACTTTCTTATAGCGCCGGTCCGTACTGTAACGCACATAGTAAATGCCAGAGGACGTAGATGGCGCGGAAAAATACTGTTTTTTCTTATAAAAAAGGAACTCCCATCCATCTTCCACAAACTGTTTCTGCCACCCGTGCGGAACCTCGTACAGATAATCTGTAATAAGGTCTTTATCCCTCGAATCCGGCCGCTCTGTGCCGATCACGCGGATCGCGTGTTCCTTTTCTTCCTGACCGTTTTCCCCCAGAAATTTCAGGTCCACATACTGGTTGTGCGCCATATGCCCGTTGCTGAAAAAGAAATAGCGGACTCCGTCTATATCACGCTGGCCACCAGTCTGAAGCCAGCCGTGTTCATCAAACCAGTACCACTCCCCTTTGTCATGCAGCCAGCCCGTATGAAGGCTGCAATCTTCCTCCCGATAGGTCCAGTGGTGGTCTTTTCCGTAATGCCAGTTCTTACCTCCGCTTCCCGGAGCGTCCATTCCGAAAGCAGGGCAGAAAAAAAGAAGCAAAAAGCCGGACAATAAGAAACATACCGCAGTTCTTTTTGCTGTCTGATATCGCATCATGTTTTCCCCCTTTCCTGTTTCCCGTAAAAATATCGAAAAAAGAGGGACGCCCGAAAGCGTCCCCCTTCTGAAGTCTTTTTATGAGCAAGACGATAAGCCGGGTTATGTCGTTGAATGGTCATCTATCTAGACCAGATGTCACCACCTGGTTCAAGCGACCTACCCGAAAGCAGACGGGCCGCCTTATGCTTTCTGTTCGGTCTTGCTTCGAATGGGGTTTACATGTGCCCCGTCTGTTACCAGACGGGCGGTAGTCTCTTACACTGCCCTTCCACCCTTACCGGCAAAGCCGGCGGTATATTTCTGTTGCACTGTCCCTGGAGTCACCTCCGCCAGACGTTATCTGGCACTCTGCCCTGTGAAGCCCGGACTTTCCTCTCCCGCAGCCTTTCGTTTCTGCGGCAGCGACCATTTGTCTTACTCAATGTTCCCTATTCTAGCATTATTCCCCCGCACTGTCAAGCTCAGACTTTAAAGCAGCTTCCGCCGATAAACTCACGGATCAGGGAATTATGTGGAATCTCCTCGCTGCTGACCCCCAGGAAATAATCCAGGAATTTGAGCAGCCGTTTCGCCTCCACATACTCGGCGCTGTCCCGCGGCACGGAGAAAAGCACCGGTTCCGCATACTGCTTTAAGACAGAAAGCTCATATACCAGAGCAGAGTTGAACATCACATCCGCATCCTCCTGATATGGGAAGATATTCTCCTCCTCCCCCCGGCGCACCGATGGCCACATACGGATGGTATCCTGGGCAGACGCGCCCCGGGTCCTTGCGTCCCGCACGATGCGGCGCAGCAGACGGCCGTCTGTGGTGGGAATGCGGTTGTGTTCGTCAATGTTTAACTGGGTCAGGGCACTGATGTAGATCTTGAATTTATTCTTTCTCGGCAGCGCGTAGGAAAGCTTTTCATTCAGGCAGTGGATTCCCTCAATGACCAGCACATCATCCGGGCCCAGCGTCAGGTAATCCCCGTGGTACTCCCGCTCCCCCTTAATGAAGTTGTACTCCGGCATTTCCACGGTTTTTCCCGCCAGAAGATCCGTCATGTTCTGATTGAACAGTTCCACATCCAGGCATTCCAGCACCTCATAATTGTAGTTGCCGTTTTCATCCCGTGGACTGTCCACCCGGTTTACAAAGTAATTGTCCACCGCGATGGGATGCGGCTTTAAGCCCTTCGCCTTTAACTGAATGGAAAGACGGTGGGAAAAGGTAGTCTTTCCGGAGGAAGACGGTCCGGCAATCATGACAATTTTCTTATCCGGACGGCTCGCGATCTGCTCCGCGATATCACCAATCTTCTTCTCCATCAGCGCTTCCTGCATCAGGATCAGCTCACTGATCTTCCCGTGACAGATCACATCGTCCAGAGCACCCACCGTAGGCACCTCCAGCTGTCTTCCCCAGCACTCTGTCTCATCCAGCACCTCAAACAGCTTCTCCCGGTCATGGAACCTGGCCACATGCTCCGGATCGTTCTGATCCGGCAAAAGCAGCATCATGCCATCCCGGTACAGAATCAGGTCAAAATACTTCAGATAGCCAGTGTTCTGCACCATATATCCGTAATAATAATCCTCAAACCCGCCGATGCTGTACAGGTTTACCCTTGATACCCGTCGGTAATGGAACAGCCGCTCCTTCTCAAACATGCGGTGGCGGCGGAAGATTTCAATGGCTTCATCGGTGGTCACATTCCGCTTCATGATCGGAAGCTCTGCTGCCACATACTCCTGCATTTTGGCCCTGATTTTGTCCACCAGCTCCTGCGTCTTCTCAAAATCGCCGTCCGACTCAATAAACAGGCCGTTGGCAATGGCATATTCCACAGACACCTTACGGATATGCTCCGCTCCCACTACCTCATAAAAAGCTTTTAAGAGAATCAGAAGCACACTCCGCCGGTAAGTCTGAATGCCCGGTTTGTCTGCCGCTGTCAGAAATTCCACCGCAGTTCCCTCTTTGACTTTTTTATGAAGCTCCTGCAGTTTTCCATCTACCGTAGCCAGCAGGATCTCATGGGAAAAACGGTCCTGTACATCTCCGGCCACCTGTTTTAACAGCGTGTCCTCGCTGTATTCTCTGTTCTCCCCCATTACACATATCTGAACCATACGCGTTCTCCTTTCCGTTTTTCAGCTTCTGCGTAAGCCCCGTTCCCATGCGGCCTGCTTTAAAGCACTCTGGCCGGGAAATCCGGCTCTGCCTGAATTACCTCAATGCTGCCTCCGGAAACACGTTTCACATAGTCCGCCATAAACGGAATAAAAATATGTTCCAGTCCATAATGCCCCGCGTCAATGATGGCCATGCCCTGGGCGGCCGCGTCGATGGCATCGTGATGACCGATATCTCCGGTAACCAGCACCTGTGCTTTCTGCTCCAGGGCATAGCGGATCATGCTGCCGCCTGCCCCCGGAGATACCGCCACACGGCTGACCGGACCTTTTGCTGCCTCACTTCCGTAGACCAACACAAACGGAAGTTCAAATGCCTGTTTCACCTGTTTCGCAAGCGCATCCAGGGAGACCGGCTCTGCCAGAACACCGGCTTTTCCGATTCCCACCGGCATTCCCTTCACTTCTCCGGTCACCTCCAGCGGCTGCCCGTCCCGGATTCCCAGGCGCTCTGCTGCCAGATCTGCCATGCAGCCTGGCGCCGCGTCAAAGTTGGTATGCATGGCCACATAGGAAATATCCGCCTGCAATAAGCTTACGATCCGGCGGCTGATAAAATTCGCGTCATTGACCTGCTTTAACGCGCGGAAAATCAGCGGATGATGGGTCAGCAGAAAATCTGCCTGCTCCCGCACTGCCTGCTCCACCACCCGGTCCGTAGCATCCAGGGCAACCAGCACCTTTTTGATTTCCTTATCTCCCCGTCCAGCCAGAAAGCCGGGATTATCCCAGTCGCAGGCCAGGCTTTTCGGAGCCAGCTCTTCCAGTTTTTCAATCAGTTCCCTGCAAAGCATGGTATGCCTCCTTTGTCTCTTCCAGTTCTTTTTCAAGACTTTCCGCACGCTTTTTTGCTCCATCGGTTCCGGTCCGGGACAGATGTTCCAGAAGCTCTTTCCCCTGGAGCAGCTCCCGTTCCAGAAATTCCTTTAACACCGGATCCTGTTTCCGGATCAGATCCGCTCCGTAGCGGTACTCGTATTCATGCTCATAATGCATGGTTCCCGGGCTTACGTGTAAGATCACATAATATTTTCCTTCATCCAGAAGCATCTGCTCTTCCGCAATGGAAAGCCCAAGCTCCTCCAGTCCGTGCCGGAACACGGAAAGCTCCGACTGCGGGGAAAGAATATAATGCTTTACACAGTCCCTCACATGGCCCCCGTCCCGGAGGATGCGCAGCATCAGCTCGCCGCCCATTCCGGCAATAACCACCGTATCCGCCTCTCCGGGCTTTAACTCCTTCAGCCCGTCACTTAAGCGCGTCTCAATCCGGTCCTCCATATGATATTCCCTTACGTGTTCACGGGCTCTCTCAAGCGGGCCCTTCCGCACATCCATGGCGACCACATGCTTTACCCGTCCACTTTCCATAAGACGGATCGGGACGAATCCATGATCCGTCCCTACATCTGCCACATATCCTTCTGTCACTTCAGCCGCCTTTGCGGCAATCTGTTCCAGTCTGTCTGATAACTTCATACTATTTGGTTCCTTTTCTTTTCTATCCGGCCTGGTCCTTCCAGCCGCCCTCCGCTCCCGCGTCAGGGTCTCACCGTCAGTCCAGATAATCCTTTAATTTTCTGCTGCGGCTCGGATGACGCAATTTACGCAGGGCCTTTGCCTCAATCTGGCGGATGCGTTCCCTGGTCACATGAAACTGCTTTCCTACCTCCTCCAGTGTTTTCGGCTTGCCGTCATCCAGGCCAAACCTCTGGCGCAGCACCTCCTGCTCCCGCTCTGTCAGCGTGGACAGTGCCTCCATCAGCTGCTCATGCAGCAGCGTAAACGTTGCCTGGTCTGCCGGAACCGCTACATGCTCATCCTGGATAAAATCCCCAAGATGGCTGTCTTCTTCCTCTCCAATCGGGGTCTCCAGCGATACCGGGTCCTGGGAAATCTTGCGGATCTCCCGCACTCTCTCCACCGGAATGTCCATTTTCTCCGCAATTTCCTCTGCCGTTGGTTCCCGCCCCAGCTCCTGCACCAGCTGTCTGGAAGTACGGATCAGGCGGTTGATGGTCTCTACCATGTGCACCGGAATGCGGATGGTGCGCGCCTGGTCCGCAATGGCCCGGGTAATGGCCTGGCGGATCCACCAGGTAGCGTAGGTAGAAAACTTATAGCCCTTGCGGTAATCAAACTTCTCCACAGCTTTGATGAGTCCCAGATTGCCTTCCTGGATCAGATCCAGAAACTGCATGCCGCGTCCCACGTACTTTTTGGCAATACTGACCACCAGACGGAGATTCGCCTCTGCCAGGCGTTTTTTCGCCTGCTGGTCACCAAGCTCCATACGCTTTGCCAGCCCAATCTCCTGATCTGTCGTAAGCAGCGGGATCTTACCGATTTCCTTTAAATACATACGGACCGGATCTTCTACACCCACGCCTTCCGGCACAGAAAGATCCAGCTGCTCCAGCTCAGCTTCCTCCTCTTCCTCAGATTCTTCATCCAGGAACAGTTCCGGGTCAATGTCATCTTCCTCTTCCGTGCGGAGCACATCCACATGATGGTTGTCCAGAAAGTCATAAATACGGTCCAGCTTTTCCGGATCCAGAATCTCCCCTTTGAAGAAATCGAGAATCTCCCGGTTTTCCAGCACATTCTTTTTCTTTTTGGCCTCTTCTAAAAGCAATTCCAGTTTCTCATCAAAAGTCTGTGTACGTTCTTCCATATCAATCCGCCCTTTCTCAACTGCAGACTACCGGAAGGATTGGAGCCTCCCGGTTCTATTTCTAGTCAATGGATATCTGAAGCGTTTTCAGTGCTGCCTGCTGCTTTATGATTTCCTGAAGCGCCGCAATGTCTGCTGCGCTCCGGCTGGCCTCATCCAGGCTGTTTTTCTTTACCTTCAGCACGGTTTCGGAAAATGCCTTTCGCTGATCTTCATTATTTAAAGAATCATTCAGGCTTGCGTTAAACAGCGCCGCTACATGCTTATATTGTTCTTCATCGTTGATAAAGTGATTCAGAATGCCCGCCGGATTAACACTTCCTTCCCGGTGGCCGTCAAATACCATCTGCGCCACCTCGTGGTACAGCGGTTCCCTGAAATCATCCGGGCCGATAATGCCCTCAATCTTTTCAAATAGCTGTGGCCGCTCAATGAGCCAGGTCAGAAGCAGGCGCTGGGACCGGCGGATGCCGTCGTCCTTCTCTGTTTTCTTTCTGCGTTCCCGCGGCTGTGCACCGTCCTCGTCCCGGCGTTTTACCGGTACCGGCCCCAGCTGGTTTCCCAGCCGGTTCACCAGCCGCCTTAAGTCCTCATAAGGAATAAACTGCGCCTGAGCCACTGCCCTGGTATAGTTATCGCGTTCCAGCGCTTCATTGAATTCCAGAAGCTTTCTGGCCGTCGCGTTGTAAAACTTTGTCTTCTGCTCCGGATCTTCCAGGTCATATTCGCGTTTTAAGACATCGATCTCGAACAGGAAGCTGTTCTGCGCGTTCGCGATGCGCTCCCGGAACGCGTCCGCACCCATATTCTTGATAAATTCATCCGGGTCTTTGTAGGGCTTTAAGTTCAGCACCCTGGTTGAAATCCCCACTTCTTTTAAGATCGGGATGGCACGCAGCGCCGCCTTCACACCGGCTCCGTCACTGTCGTAGGTCAGAATAACCGTATCTGTGTAGCGTTTCAGCAGCACCGCATGCTGGGTGGTGAAGGCAGTTCCCAGTGATGCCACCGCATTGGTAAAGCCAGCCTGGTGCATGGCGATCACATCCATATAGCCCTCGCAGGCCAGCATGTATTTTTCCCGGCTGGTACGGGCATAATTCAGGCCGTACAGATTCCGGCTTTTATCGAAGATCAGGGTCTCCGGAGAATTCAGGTATTTGGGAGTTCCATCTCCCATCACACGCCCGCCAAAGCCAATCACGCGGTTATTTACATCCATAATCGGGAACATGACACGGTTCCAGAATTTGTCGTAGGTGCCGCGCTCCTCCATGGTCACCAGGCCGCTGTCCCTTAAGATTTCATCGGCATAGCCTTTGGAGCGCAGATACTGGTACAGATCATTGCTGGTCTTATTGGCAAAGCCTAAGCCAAACCGGCGGATGGTGTCATCCGACAGTTCCCGTTTGCGGAAATAGTCATAACCAATCTTTCCCTGGGACTGGTGCAGCTGATAATAAAAATAGTTGGCTGCCAGCTTGTTGATTTCCAGAAGCGTGGACCGCTTGTCTGCTTTCGCCCGCTCTTCTTTGGAATATTCCACCTCCGGCAGATGTACCCCCGCCCGGTCTGCCAACACCTTCAGTGCCTCCGGGAACGTATAATTTTCATATTCCATGACAAACGTAATGGCGTTGCCCCCTGCTCCACAACCAAAGCAGTAATACATCTGCTTCTGGGGCGACACGGAAAATGAAGGTGATTTTTCATTATGAAACGGACAAAGTCCGAAATAGTTCGACCCTTTCTTCTGAAGCTTTACATATCCAGAGATTACATCTACAATGTCATTCCTTGTCCGCACTTCCTCTACGACATCTTCCGGATAATACATGAAATACTCCTTTCCATTTGTCTGGCTCTAATGCACTTTCCATGACTTGGGGATGAACAGCTCCTCAAATTTATCGATGGAGTAGCTGTCACTCATGCCTGCAATATAATCGCAGACGACCCGTTCCTTCGGTTCTCCCCGTTTCCGGATCATAAGCAGATACTCTTCCGGGAGTTCTGCCGTGTGCTCCAGATAGTACTGATATAAAAATACCAGAAGCTGCTGGGCTCTTCCCTCTTCTGCTTTTGGTACCTTGTTCTCATAAACATTCTCAAACATCCAGCCGCGAAGCCCCTGCATGGCCTCCTCAATATGGGGAGACATGATAATTTCCGGCCGGTCCATGCTCTGCAGGATAATGTCATGGATCAGCAGATCCAGGCGTTCCCGCACGCTGTGCCCCAGCACATCCGTGTACTTTGCCGGAAGCTGCTCCTCCGTAAATATTTTCGCCCGGATGGCATCGTCGATATCGTGGTTGATGTAGGCAATCTTATCTGACAGGCGCACCACACAGCCTTCCAGTGTGGATGGGTGCCCGCTGGTGCGATGGTTCATAATGCCATCCCGGACCTCCCAGGTCAGATTTAAGCCCTTTCCGTCCTTTTCCAGTACTTCTACCACACGGACGCTCTGTTTATAATGGGCAAAGCCATAAGGACAGAGTTCATTCAGGATCCGCTCTCCGGAATGTCCGAAGGGCGTATGGCCCAGATCGTGCCCCAGCGCAATGGCCTCAGTCAGGTCCTCATTCAGCCGCAGCGCCCGGGATATGGTACGGGCAATCTGGGCTACCTCCAGCGTATGGGTCAGGCGGGTACGGTAATGATCTCCCTCCGGAGCCAGAAACACCTGGGTTTTGTGTTTGAGTCTTCGAAAAGACTTGCAGTGCAGAATGCGGTCACGGTCACGCTGGTATGCTGTTCGGATGTCACAAGGTATTTCCCCGCGTTCACGGCCTTTTGTGTTCCTGCTCAAAGAAGCATAGGGACTTAGGTAATCTGCCTCCCATGCTTCCCGCATCTCCCTGATATTCATAAACACATGCCCCCTTTCCGGCTCATTGCTTCGCATAATTATAATAAGTATATCATAATTTCTGAAATTTTTATACTATTTTCCGGTTTTGGGTATACGAAAAAAGCGAAGAACTTTCGCTCTCCGCTTTCACTGATGCAGAAGATGGGAGTCGAACCCACAAGGTATTGCTACCACACGGACCTGAACCGTGCGCGTCTGCCAATTCCGCCACTTCTGCGAACCGTTAACTCAGTGACTTGCTCACCGAACCAACATGTACATTATATCCAACTCATTTCAATTTGTCAACTGCTTTTTTAATTTTTTTAAAAATTTATGTTTCCGTGAAAACATATGAAATAATGTCAATTAGAGTTTCCCAATTTCCCGGCTTCATCTGCTTCTTCGCCGGGAAATCAAAAAAGCGAAGAACTTTCGCTCTCCGCTTTCGCTGATGCAGAAGATGGGAGTCGAACCCACAAGGTATTGCTACCACACGGACCTGAACCGTGCGCGTCTGCCAATTCCGCCACTTCTGCAAAACTCCCCGAGTAGGACTTGAACCTACGACAGCGCGGTTAACAGCCGCGTGCTCTACCGACTGAGCTATCGAGGAATGTTCCCATATCTTCTGAGAAGATACTGCGGGAGATGGGACTTGAACCCACACGACATAACTGCCACTAGATCCTTAGTCTAGCCTGTCTGCCAATTCCAGCACTCCCGCGAACGTTTAATAATATAGCACAGTTTCCCGGTTCTGGCAAGTACTTTTTTCAGTTTTTTCTTTTGGGATTTTCAGTTGTTTTCCAGGCTGCTTTTCATACTCTCTTTTTTCTTCAATTTGGCACATCTTTTTCAAATTTTGTCAATTTTCTTTTGTGCATTTTGTAGCTTTTTTCACAAATCTTGATATAATCAACCTATAAGAAGTCTAACAGAGAAAGGGGGCCATTCATATGAAAAAGAAATCCGAAACACCTATGCAGGGTTATCTCTCCAGCATTGTCGCTTTCATCATCGCAACCGCACTGGGTATCGTTGTGTTTTCCGTTGTCTCACAGCGTGCTGTAGATAAACTGGCCCAGACAAAACTGACTTTGAATGTCACCAGGCAGAGTTCCCATTTCGAAGATATCCTGGATGTCAACTACCAGTTTCTGGACGGTATTGCTGCGCAGATCAGTTCCGACGGCATCCTCATCTCCGAAAAGAACCGGAACATGCTGTCCGCCATCAAGTCCACGACCTCCATCGATCATGTATCGCTCATCGAACCGGACGGTACAGCCCATTATGAAACCGGAGAAGTGAAAGATGTCTCCCACCGTGAATACTTTCAGGAGGGCATCTCCGGCCACCGCATTCTGAGCGATCCGGTCCAGAGCAGTCTTGACCACGAAACCCGTGTTATCCTCGGCGTTCCGGTCAGCCACAACGGCAATATCATCGGTCTTCTCGGTGCTTCCTACAACGTCACCGCGCTGAATCACCTGATGTTTGATGACTTATTCGATGGCAAGGGTTTTTGTATCATCATCAATGAAAATGGAGATATCATCACGCTGGATGGTAATTCCACGTGCCAGAAGATTACCTACGATGACAACTTTTTCGATTTTTACAGCCAGTGTAGCATCCGCGGAAAAGATTCCCTTCAGGCCATCCGCGATGCCTTTCAGACCCAGTCTGACGGTCTGGTCAAGCTGTTTTACCCGGAAGATCCGGATTGCAGCCACTACATTGCATACTCTCCGCTCCATCTGAATAACTGGATGATGTGCTATGTAATTCCAATATCCGTCGCAAATGCCAGCTATGCCTTTGTCCGGAACTACGAACTGGCCCTGAACGCGTATTTCATGATCCTGGTCATCCTGCTGATCTGGCGCATCGCCATGATCTACACCAGAGACCGCCGAGAGCTGGTTCACTCTGCCCAGATTGACGGCCTGACTGCCGTATATAATAAAGAACATACGCAGCCTGCCATCGATCATTTCCTGCAGATGAGCCACCCGGATACGCTTCACGCCTTTCTGATCCTGGATATCGACAAATTCAAGGATGTGAATGATACCTACGGACATGCTGTTGGCGACAAAGTCCTGCAGCGAGTGGGCGAATTTTTAAAGAGCCAGTTCCGGGGCGGAGATATCATCGGCCGCATCGGCGGCGATGAATTCGTGATCCTCATGAAGCAGGTTTCCTCCAAAGAAGCCGCTCTGGCCCGGGTACAGAATATGGTGGAGCGCATCCGCTCCATCAAACACGCGGAAATGGATGGAAAGCCCATCACCTTCAGCGTCGGCGTGGCCTTCAGCCCGGAGCAGGGCATCCGGTTCGATGACCTGTACCGCAACGCGGATAAGGCGCTGTACCAGACAAAGCGCGGCGGACGCAACAACTTCTCCGTTTACGAAAAGGCTTAAAACTTAATATTTGGCTATGATCAGAGTGTCGCCTTCCTGAATCCGGGTATCCCCCGCGGGAATGAGGGTTTCCTCTCCCCTTCTCACAGATACCACCAGGGTTCCTTTGGAAAGCGGCACTTCTTTCAATGTCTTCCCGGTCCACTTATCACCTTTGACGGCGGTTCTCTCCCGCAGGATCAGGTTTTCTCCTTCCGTAAACTCCGGGGCAGCAAGGATCAGCAGGTCACCAGCCAGAAGCAGCGTATCTCCGTTTGGGATACGCTTTTCTTCGCCCCGGAGGATCATCACAATCAGCATTTTCGGAGGCAGGCTGATGTCCCGCACTTTTTTGTTGCAGAACAGGTGGCCTTCCTGAATATGAGTTTTGACAAAATGAATGCCGCTCTCTTCCTCATAGTCATTAAAAGTCCGACGCACATCCATGTTCCGGTCTATCATGTGAAGTTTTTCAGACACCAGCGGCAGAAAGGTTCCCTGTACCGCGATAGAAAGAAGCACCACGCAGAATACCAGGTTGTAAAGGTTATAGCGCATCGGCACCTCGCTCAAAACGGCCATGATTGCGAATACAATGGATGCCGCGCCGCGCAGGCCTGCCCAGGATACCACGCCAACCTGGCGAAGATGGGAGCGGAACGGCAATAGAATTGCCGCAACAGCCGCCGGTCTGGCAACCACCGTCAGAAACAGCGTGATCAGCGCCGCCGGGAACAGTACAGCCGGAAGTTCACTGGGGATTGCCAGAAGACCCAGAAGAAAGAAGATCATCATCTGGGCAATGCCGGTGACGGTATCAAACACATGCATCAGATTCCGCTTTTCCGGGATCCGGGAATTTCCCATGATAATGCCGCACAGGTAGACAGCCAGGTAGCCGTTGCCGCCAATTACCTGCGGCAGAGCGTAGCTGACCAGCATGGCTGCCACCGCAAAGATGGTATTGCCCTCCTCAATCTGGAAGGAAAACCGGTCCATACACCAGACAGCCAGACGGCCCGCAGCCGCTCCGCATAAAAGTCCAAACCCAATCTGCTGTGCCAGCATCAGCGGCAGGGAAACTTCCTTTCCGCTCATCATGGCCAGAAACACCACCGTAAGCATATAGGACACCGGATCATTGGAACCGGATTCCAGCTCCAGAAGCGATGCCGTGTGATATTTTAAGTCCAGCTTCTTGGTACGCAGGATATTGAACACCGATGCCGCGTCCGTAGAAGCTATGACCGAACCCACCAGAAAACTCTCCAGCCAGGGCAGATGCAGGGCCAGATGTACAAACACGCCCACAAATCCGGTGGTCAGCGCCACACCCAGCGTGGATAACAGCAGCGCCTTTGCCGCTACACTCTTCGCTTCTTTCACATTGGTTCCAAATCCGCCGTAAAAAATGATAAAGATCAGGCTGACAGAACAGATGGTTTCCGTCACTCCATAATCATCAAAGACGATCCGGAAGATTCCATCTTCCCCAAACAGCATGCCCAGCCCGATAAAGATTAAGAGGGACGGCACAGCAAGCCTGGAAGTCACGCGTCCCATCAGGACGCAGATCATAATCACAACACCAACAAGCAGGATAATCTGGTTCAAAGATCCACTCCTTTCTCCCCTTTAGAACAACAAAACCCGTCCGGTTTTCTCTCAAAAACCAGACGGGTTCACGGCAGAATCAGCTCTGCCACTATGTTAAATTTTCGTTCAGATTATTCTGAATTAAGCTAATTTAGCTTTTGCCAGCTCAGCCAGTTTTGCGAAGCCCTCAGCATCGTTGATAGCCATGTCAGACAGAACCTTACGGTTCATCTCAACACCAGCCAGCTTTAAGCCGTACATGAACTTGCTGTAGGACAGACCGTTGATACGAGCTGCAGCGTTGATACGAGCGATCCACAGCTGACGGAACTGTCTCTTTCTCTGCTTGCGGCCTGCGTAGGAGCTGGTCAGAGCTCTCATTACAGACTGCTTTGCTACTCTATACTGTTTAGAACGTGCTCCTCTGTAGCCTTTAGCCATCTTCAGCACTCTATTGTGTTTCTTCTTTGCGTTCATACCGCCTTTAATTCTTGCCATCGGTTTTTCCTCCTTCTTAATCTAATCAGTCTATTACAGATATGGTAAAATCTTCTTCATTACCTTTGCGTTGGTGGAATCGGTAACGATATCTTTTCTAAGATTTCTCTTTCTCTTGGTAGACTTCTTAGTTAAGATGTGAGATTTGTATGCTTTATTTCTTACCAGCTTACCGGTACCGGTCTTTTTGAAACGTTTTGCAGCTGCTCTGCTTGTTTTTAATTTAGGCATTATAACTTCCTCCTTAATCTTTCTCTTTGCTTTTACTTCTTGGCAGTCAAAAACATAACCATGCTTCTTCCTTCCACTTTGGAAGGCTTGTCAATGGTGGCAATGTCCTTTAAGCTCTCAGCGAAGTCGTCCAGGATATACTTGGACTTGGACATATGTGCCATCTCACGACCACGGAAACGTAAGGTAACTTTGACTTTGTCGCCCTTTTCCAGGAACTTTCGTGCTGCGCCCGTTTTTGTGTTTAAGTCGTTGGTGTCAATGTTCGGAGACAACCGCACTTCTTTAACCTCGATTACCTTCTGTTTTTTTCTAGCTTCTTTTTCTTTTCTTGCCAGCTCGTAACGATATTTACCGTAATCGATAATCTTACAAACCGGTGGCTTTGCCGTCGGAGCAATCTTTACGAGATCCAGTTCTGCGTCCTGAGCCAGTTTGTAGGCTTCCTTCGCAGACATGATTCCCAGCTGCTCGCCGTCTTCACCAATCAATCGAACTTCTTTGTCTCTGATCTGTTCGTTAATCATTAACTCGCTAATAGTCGTGCACCCCCATCATAGAATTCTGCATGTCTGTTTTCTCTGCATAAAAAAAGTAGATAGAATATTCTACCCACCCTCAAAAGCATCGCATAGGACGTTGTTGCCGCCGCATATACGCTCTCTTTGCTATAAACCAGGGTCACTTGCTCGTGCCGAGGTGAGGTGGATACCTACTTTCCTGCGTTGTTCTCACAACTTTTATTACTATACTATGAATCCCCGGGAAAGTCAAGCACTTTTCCGGGGATTTTTCACATTTTTCTTCCAGAGCCGCACACTGAAATCTCAGACCGAATATTCATTGCACGCAGCATTTTGTCTGCTTTTTCAGGACATCTGGAATGTAGTACACAGAGTCTGCTCTGCCCTGCTTGCTCCGTCTCCGGCAATGCCAATCTTTGCAGCCGCGCAGTGGCGGTTGTCATTGTAAATGCACTGGACTGCCTCACAGTCTACGGACAGGCTGCTCTCCGGTGTCTTAAACACATTTTTGAACAGGCCGCCCTTGTTCTCGTCGAAGCTTCCGCAGCAGGTCTGCTCTTTCTTCTTCGCGTCGTGCCCATCCACCATAATGGACTGTTTGCAGCAGCAGTTATCAGCATTGTGAAGACAGTTTGTTACGTTGCACTCTAATTTCGTCATGGAACCCATACCTCCTGTTTGTTATTGTTTTCATTCCACAGGATTAGTATGGGTTCCTTTTCAAAAATCTATGCGCAAAACTTATTTCTGCTCTGCTTTTACCTCAACGGCACGTGCTTCTCTGGAAGCAATTTCCTTTTTGATGTTCTCGATGAAGCTGTCTAAGGATGCCTGGCCCTCGTCGCCTTTGAAACGGCTGCGGACAGATACCGCGCCCTCTTCCTCTTCCTTCTGGCCTACTACCAGCATGTACGGAATCTTGTTCTTCTGAGCCTCGCGGATCTTGTATCCGATCTTCTCAGAACGGGTATCTACCTCTGCGCGGATGTTCTCTGCATCCAGGGCAGCTTTTACTTTCTCAGCGTAATCCATGTACTTGTCGGAGATCGGAAGTACCTTTACCTGTACCGGAGCCAGCCAGGTCGGGAATGCGCCTGCGAAATGCTCGATCAGGATACCGATGAAACGCTCGATGGAGCCGAAGGCAACACGATGGATCATGATCGGACGATGCTTCTCGCCGTCTGCGCCGATGTACTCCAGCTCAAAACGCTGCGGAAGCTGGAAGTCAAGCTGGATGGTACCGCACTGCCAGGTTCTTCCGATGGCATCTACCAGATGGAAGTCGATCTTCGGGCCGTAGAATGCGCCGTCTCCCTCGTTTACAACATAGTCCAGACCCATCTCGTCCAGAGCGCTTCTTAAACCGTCGGTAGCCATCTCCCAGTCTTCATCACTTCCCATGCTGTCTTCCGGACGGGTGGAAAGCTCTACATGATATTTGAAACCGAACAGCTTGTAAACGCTGTCGATCAGCTGTGCAACGCCCTTGATCTCATCTTTGATCTGTTCCGGAGTCATGAAGATGTGTGCATCATCCTGGGTGAAGCAGCGTACACGCATAAGGCCGTGCAGCTGGCCGGATTTCTCATGACGGTGAACGATACCAAGCTCACCCATGCGCAGCGGCAGGTCACGGTAGGAACGCGGCTCGGAAGCATAAACCAGAACGCCGCCCGGGCAGTTCATCGGTTTGATTGCGTAATCCTGATCATCGATCACGGTGGTGTACATGTTGTCTTTGTAATGATCCCAGTGACCAGAGGTCTCCCACAGGCTTCTGTTTAAGATGATCGGAGTAGAAATCTCTACATAGCCTGCTTTTTTATGGATCTCTCTCCAGTACTCTAACAGGGTGTTCTTCAGAACCATGCCCTTCGGCAGGAAGAACGGGAAGCCCGGGCCAGCCTCGTGCATCATGAACAGGCCAAGCTCTTTGCCCAGTTTTCTGTGGTCACGCTTCTTTGCCTCTTCCATCATGGTAACGTAAGCTTCCAGCTCCTCTTTCTTTGCGAAAGCTGTTGCGTAGATACGGGTCAGCATCTTGTTGTGCTCGTTGCCTCTCCAGTATGCGCCTGCGATGCTGGTCAGCTTGTAAGCCTTGCCAACTTCCTTGGTGTTCATTAAGTGCGGGCCTGCGCAGAGATCGGTAAATTCACCCTGCTTGTAGAAGCTGATCTCCTCACCTTCCGGAAGGTCTTCAATGAGCTCTACCTTGTACGGCTCCTCTTTCTCTTTCATGAGAGCCAGTGCCTCTTCTCTCGGAAGGGTGAAGCGCTCTAACGGAAGTGCCTCTTTGATGATCTTCTTCATCTCAGCCTCGATCTTCTCCAGATCATCTGCGGTGATCGGGGTCTCGAAGTCGATATCGTAGTAGAATCCGTCTGCGATGGACGGGCCGATTGCCAGCTTTGCGCTCGGGTACAGTCTCTTGATCGCCTGTGCCATAACATGGCTTGCGGTGTGGCGCAGTGCTGCCAGGCCTGCCTCATCCTTTACAGTCAGGATGTTTAACTCACAGTCCTTGTCCAGTACAGTACGCAGGTCTTCTACCTGTCCGTCTACTTCACCGACACAGGCTACGCGTGCCAGTCCTTCGCTGATGTCGCGGGCAATGTCAATAATGGACATAGCCTGGGCATACTCTTTTTTGCTTCCATCTTTTAATGTGATGATCATGCCTTTTTCCTCCTGGTATTCTTGATTAAAATGATGATACAAGGGACGATAAGGATTTAATGAAATAAAAAGTCCCCTGCCTGATGTGCTTTGCACACCGGACAAGGGACGACAATTCTTTTATCGCGGTTCCACCCTGTTTGCCGCCTGATTTCTCAGACAGCCACTTCATTCTGATGGTAACGGAATCACCGGATCCGATTAAGGACCACTCCGAGCTGGTTTTCCTGCCGGCTTCCTCATAAGATGCTCACACCAGATGCACCTCTCTCTGAATGGCTCTGCCAGAGTACTCTTCTCATCAACGTGTTGACATATGAAAATTTCTCTCATATCTGTCACTGATTATAGCACGGAGAACAGATATGTCAAGCACTAAAACTCTGATTCCATTCTAATTCATGCTTGCATTTAAGGCGCGCATGGCTCCCACGCAGCTCAGTTCATTTCCGTCTATGTCGCGGAGCTGTCCGTCCTGGACGAAATTGTATACATGGATATTGTCCAGATAGACATCTCCATCGGCTTCAAAGCTCACTTCATAAAAACCTTTCCGGCCCAGATTTAAATCGTACTGCTTCGGTCCGTTTACCTCCACTGTCCGGATCATGGAACCGAGTTTTACAGTCAGTGTTGCCGGCTCGTCGCTGTCCGCGGTAAAACGCACATGCCCATCGTGGGTCGTGCGGCCCCCAATGCGGTGTCCCACCTTCTGAGAAAGGGTTCCTCCACTCTGCAGGAAAAGCTGATTGCTGCCGTTTCGATCCATCACGCTGCCCTTTGTTACATTCCAGCCCCTGGTTCCCAGCGCAAACTGGTGATTGTACACCGGATTATTGGTGTAATTCCGGTAAGTCCAGACTGCGTAGCCATTGGTATGCGTGCGCAGCGTATCCGGAATTCCGGTAAGGAACGCGCCCCTGTGGCTTTCCGCCAGTCTCGCATTCTGTTCAAAGCCTTCCGTTGCGTCCATGTAGAGAAGTTGGTCAATGAACACAGGCTTGCCGCCGTTATTTGCCCGGACAAGGGAAAGCTGTTCATTCATGGTTCGGATGGCTTCTTCCGCGGAAAGCACATCACCAAACCCATGTCCCATGGACACGCTGTACATGAGGGAGGTGTACCCTGCGGCCGCGCACGAAAATGTGCCATAATGCGACGCTCCCACCTGCCCGTTTCCATCCTGTGCGTTAACCGGGTCTACATCCAGACGGACCTCCATGGACAGATTTGGGAATACCTTCTGGGTATCCTCCAGAAGATCATTTAAAAAATCATCATAAAATTCATAAAACAGCTTATAGGCGTAATCTTTTCTGGCCGGAATATAGACATCATCGTAACTGGTAAATTTTTCTTCCGGCTGATAAGCTTCATTGACCTGTTTTAAGGAATAATGCTTTTTCAGCCAGGCCTGATACCCACATTCCTTCGCCGCGATCCGGCTGTTGGCGCCCTTTCCCAGATTGGCTGCGTCTTCTACATAGTTCCAGAAGTCTTCCCAGGTCATGAACCCGCCATGGAAGTTGGAATGTGCCGATGCGGTCCGGTAGATCTGTTTCGCATACGCCAGCCATGCGGCGCGGGTAGAGGAATCTTTTAGCAGATCCCGAAAGCGCCCGGTTGCCACATCATCGTTATAATAGTCCCACACATAGCCAACCCGCAGTTCTACCATGAGGCCATGGGCATTTGCGGCATTCATCACCTTGTCGAGTTTCTGAAACGCGTAACGGTTGTAAGATATCGGAAGCACGCCAGGCTGAAATTCCCGCCACGGAACCACCAGTACAATGCTGTTGAACCCATCTGCCGCGATCTGCGCCAGTTCCTCATCCATATGGTCGCTTTCCGAATTCCAGAAATTGCTCACCCAGGCATCCGACACATAGGTGGCCGCCTTCAGGTAAGAGGATGCCGCCTCACTCCGGATTCCCGATACTGCCATGGATAATGCCACCACTGCTGCCGTGATACCTGCTCCAGCTGCACGGACCAGTTTTTTCATCTTCATATGTAATCCCGCCGTTTTCCCGTTACGTTTCCTGCACCTTCGCGTAACGTTTTTTCTTCTGTTTTGCTGTACCGGATATGATTTTCTGTCTCTTACAATCACGTTATCAGCACAACACACTAAATTTTATTTTATCACAGCTTTCCATGGCCCGTCAATGTACCGCTTTCTCTCACGCCGCGCAGACCGTACCTGATTTTTCTGATGCAATTAATTGGCCGCGTGATTTTCTCCTGTCGCGTAATCAATTTCAACACCAGGCTGTACATTATACACATACACGCAGTATTCCACACCATCTCCCGCATCTTCCACCGATTCCGCCTCCATCAGCACACCGGAGGCAACCAGATTCTCGCCCTCAAAAACCGGAGTCACCCGGTAGAGTACATGATTTCCTGTTTCTTTTACATAGTCTGCCACCAGGTTTTCAAACGGCAGCATGCCATCTACATTCAGATACCGGGTGCCCGTGATCAGGTTTTTCTCGTTGGCATTCTCTGCCGTCAGCTGATAGCCGATCAGGTGGCAGCGGTTGTACAAATATTTTCCATCCACGAAATCATACTTGGACACCTGCCAGCCGCTTGGCTTTACCTTGCTGATGGAGTCACGCTTTTCTGTCGGCATCAGGTCTGTGCCAACGCTGGAATACGCTGTGCCGCAGCGGCCCAGATCATCCAGGTCACTGTAGTACTCGAAGGATTCCGTGGTCAGATCTGACTCCGTAAAGTAAGGAATATTGCCATTCACTACCGCATACGGTTCCCCGGAGTAGGCGGGGATAGCCGCCAGATCCACATAAACTTCAGCCCCGGCGCCGATTTCCGCGCCGGATGGAACGGTGGCAGAAACGCTGTTATCCCCGGACGGGGCCTGGCCACTACCTGCTGTATCTGACGTTTCGCTGCCCGTTGTTTCTGATGCAGCATCGTCCGGCGCGCTGCTGCCGACAGGTGTCTGCACATTTCCGCCGTCTGCTCCGTTCTGAGAAGTTCCGGCATCCACCGTAGTCTCGTAGGCATCCAGCACTTTATCTGCTGCCTGCTCCAGCCACCCGATATCCTTCTGGCTCACGCCCACCGCAGCCAGGATGATAGCCACCGCAGCAAAAATGGCTGCCCTGCCCTTTTTCCCTGTTTTCGCTTTTTTATAACGCTTCATGCCGCGTTTTGCCTGATTGTATACATTCTTTTTTCTGCTCATGGTGTATTTCTCCTGCTGTCATTTTTTATTCCTATTCATTTTCGCATAAATCAGGGATTTGTCAAGAATGTATGTTCGATTATTTTACAGAATATGTAACACGAAATGCAACACGAAAAAGAAAAGACCGCGTAAATACGCGATCTTTTGAGTGGAGCTGAGGGGAATCGAACCCCTGTCCGAAAACCAATTCCCTGTTCTTCTACTATCATAGTCCGTTATTTGACATTTCCTCTGCCGCACGGGAACAGACACTCTTGCGGTTTCAGTAGCTTCATGATACGCCCATGCACGCAAAGCTTAATGCATGTCGTTTCTCACATAGTCGATGCCAGATTCTTAATGTGTGAGTGCACTAAGGCTGACAGCAGCCATTAGGCTGCGTATGCTAAATTATCTTCAGCGTTTAATTTTAATTTTGCCGTTTGACGCACCGCATGCGGATAGCTTCACCAGCTGCATGATCCCCGTCGAAACCAGTACAACCCCTTACTGGCCCGCCGTGACTCACCGGCGATTCTGAAACACCTGCTGCTTTGTCAGGCCGACACCCAACCGCTTCAGGCTTGTGATATTGTAACACCCGGACGCAGTTTTGTCAACGCAGTCCGGGTGTTTTCAACTACTGGTTTAAAACCAGATCTTTATTTGATCTTGTGGATCCATCCTTCCGGAGCTTCGATTCTGCCCATCTGGATACCGGTTAAGGTATCGTACAGCTTCTGGATGGTCGGTCCCATCTTCTCCATGCCGCTCGGGAAGCAGATTTCTTTGCCGTGGTCTACGACTTTGCCTACCGGAGAGATCACTGCTGCGGTTCCGCACAGTCCGCACTCTGCGAAGTCGCCAAGCTCAGACAGCTTTACCGGACGCTGGGTTACCTTCAGGCCAAGGTAATTCTCTGCTACATATACCAGGGAACGTCTGGTGATGGACGGCAGAATGGAATCAGACTTCGGAGTTACCAGCTCGCCATCTTTTGTTACGAACAGGAAGTTTGCTCCTCCGGTCTCCTCTACATAGGTTCTGGTTGCCGGATCCAGGAACATATTCTCATCGAATCCATTTGCATGGGCAACCTCATGTGCATGCAGGCTCATTGCGTAGTTTAAGCCAGCCTTTACATGACCGGTTCCGTGAGGTGCAGCACGGTCAAAGTCGCTGACACAGATGGTGATCGGCTTTGCGCCGCCCTTGAAGTACGGACCTACCGGAGTTACGAGAATGCGGAACTGATACTCATTAGACGGTTTTACACCGATAACCGGACCTGAAGCGAACATGTACGGACGGATGTAAAGAGTTGCTCCGCTGCCGTACGGCGGTACCCATGCCTCATTTGCCTTAACAACCTTGTCCAGAGCCTCCATGAAGCGCTCCTTCGGGAACTGCGGCATCTCCAGTCTTGCGCAGGAGTCCATCATACGCTCTGCGTTTAAGTCCGGGCGGAAGGTTACGATGCTGCCGTCCTCGGTGGTGTATGCCTTTAAGCCCTCAAAGCACTCCTGGCAGTACTGCAGGATGCCTGCGCACTCGTTGATGACTACGTTCGGATCTTCGGTGAGGGTACCCTCATCCCATTTTCCATCTTTATAATTTGATACGTAGCGGTAATCAGTTGTAACATAGCTGAATCCGATATTGCCCCAGTCAAGATTTTTCTTTTCCATTGTCTTATCCTCCATCTCTGGTTTCCCATGGACCCCGATGCGGTATCCTGATGCATTTGCCGTTTTGTCATCCGCGGGAAGATTTGTAATCGTATGATTAATGAACATTATAGACCTGACTGTTCTGAAAATCAATGGTTGATTTTCAATTTCCCTATACATGTGCTTCATGATAGATATAACTCGAATTCATAATGTCATTCTATTTCATAACTTTATACACCTGTTTTTCTGACATTCCGGACTCAGTTTTCCCAGAAACAGATCGATATTCCGACTGATCTATTTTTCTTTGCCATCCCATGCACCGTTTTCATCAACATAGTATCCGTCTGGTGTTTTCTGTCCGGCATACATAATGCCCTTTCTTCCGTCAGATACCGGGTGGAAATAGTACCAGACGCCATCAATCAGAACCCAGCCGATCTGCATGCCTCGTTTGGGATCAATATAGAACCAGCCGCCAAATGTTTCATCCCTAAGCCAGCCAGTCTTCGCATAACCATTTTCGTCAAACGCCCACCAATTGCCATTGATAAGTTCCCAGGCATACGCAATGCCGGATGTACCATGTTTTTTGCCTTTCGGATAGCTGTTATCCGCAAAACGAAGCCACCAGCCATATGCATCCTGCATCCAATGACTGTAACCGTCATTGGCCGTGCTGTTAGCTGCGCCGGTTATGATGCCACGATCACTGCTGATCCTTCCCTTGATCTGATCTTTTCTGATTGCGGCAGAGGATGCATCACGGTCAGAGGAAGAATCTCTGTCAGCTGTGTTATGGTCCCTGTTATCTGGTGCTGGAACCGCTGCTGTAAGTTCTACAACTCCGATCATTGGACGGATCTCATAATTCTTAGCTGTCCATTCATTGGGTGTAAATACCACTTCATAGCTGCGTGTTCCTGCTTCCGCCAGCAGCGCTGGATCTTTCCAGGTAAAGCTTCCATACTCCGTGCTTCCTCCGGTCAGAACAGCTGCGCTTAAGGAACTGCCCGCCTCTACACTGGAAGCAGTTGGCCAGATGATCTGCGGTGCAGCTGCTTTACCAATGGTGATCTTTCTTGTAACAGTTGTACCATTATATTTCTCATCGCCAGCAATCGCGGCTGTTACCATGACGGTTCCAGCACCAATGATCTTCACACCGCTGCCATGATTGTCAGGCAATTCTAAAACGCCGTTATCTTCCGGCACTGAATAGATTACTGCTCCCGTACCTTTTTGTCCGCTTACTTCCAGATCAAATGGTGCATCTCCATAAACCTTTCCGTTCACAGCAACGATCTGGACCTCATTTTCATCGGCTTTACCGATTTCAAACGAAAAAGCTGCCGGATCTGGTTTCTGATAATTTATGCTCTCTGTATTTGTGAGTTCATATTCTGCCGTCATCGTATGCTGACCTACAGCGGTTGGTGATAGTTCTCCTGGATTTACCCAGTGAGTAACTGCTTTTCCATCTGTCAGCTGCGCTTTGGCAAATGGCTCTCCATGATCATAAAATGTGACCATTCCATTCAGTCTGTCATCATAAACTCCCTCAGCGCTTGCAATAATATCATAGCTGTCCTCATGGGTTCCAAGGGCAGTCTGCGGCGTCTGTGTCTGACTGTTTCTGTTTACAGCAGTCAAAGTAAAGGTAATTGTACCCTTTTCAACTAGTATAGTCCCTGTTGCCGGGGCACTTGTGCCAATATAGTTGGTTCCGTTTGCCATTGAAACACGAATTTCTGCAGAACCGGCGCCTTTGATGGTTACCATGCCCTGTTCATCCACTGTGAGAACTGATTCATCGGAGCTGGTATAGATCAGGTTTCCATCCCCTGACTCAGCTACTCCGGTTAATAAGAACCTGTCATCCCCATATGTTTTCTGTCCAGGCCATTCCTTCGGATCAATAGTGACTGTTCCCTGGGCCGGAAGGATCGTGCCGGTTGTCTCAGCCGGGAATGTGATCTGGTAATTCTCCGGTTTCGTTGACCTTTCACCGGCTGCAACCTTTACTTCAGAAGGATCAATTGTAACTTTCTTATCTGTTCCCACATTTGCGTCTTCAAATCTCCCTTTCAAACCGGAGATAGTAAGTGTCTGTCCCGGCATTCCTGTATCAACCGTAGCATTGACCTGGATCTCTGAACTGTTGTCATAAGTCTTTTCAATGGATGAAGAAAGAACAGCAGTCAGCTTCTTCGGAGAAATATCCGGATTCACACTCTTTCCTAAAGAGTATCCATATAATCCAGCTGGATTATGATCCGGCGTAAATTGTAAATAATAGCTTTTCCGTCCATTTACCTCCGGGTAAATATTTTCTGAAGAAACCCTATCTTGATTCACACTCCAGTTCCAGGTGCCAGAAACTGTCTGATCATGGGCATTGACAACGCAATATCCATCTGCCATCTGTACTGTAACCTGGCTCAATGGCTGACCATAGGTTCCGCTTGTTATAAATTCTTTGTCACCGCTTCCCGCAATCCTTAAAACATCCTGGGTTGTCACAGTCTTTATATCACTTGGCTTTGATGCAAACTGGCTTTCTGTTGCTTTTATACGAGCCACTAAATGATATGTATGCGCTGCCTGTAATCCGTCAAAGCGGTCTGAATCCTGCCAGCGAACTGCACTAGTCGCAGATCCTCCATCTGCAATTCCATATTCATAAGCAGCATTGTAATTGATCACTGCAATATAGTAATATGAGCTCATTACGTTGACCATATTCGGTTTTCCTGGTCTTGCCGGGATCTTTATCTCAGTTACCTCACTGGATCCCTGTTTGCGGACATACAGAGAAAACTCCGTTGCATTATCCGCTTGAGCGTCCAGAATGCCTGTCAGGGATGCAGAACCGCCTACGGGAATTGATGCCCACTGTGAAGCATCTTTTGACTGGGCAAATTCCAAAGCGGTCTGAGAACTGTTATTCAACAGTTCTTCTTTATAATTGATCGTAGTCAGATCACGTTCCAATACATTGCTATTGCTTCCTGCTTTTACTTTTCCGTTATAGTGAATGCCGTTAAAGGTTGCTTTTACGGAAGCAGCGGCTGGAAGATAGATACCAATTTTACCTTGAGAATTGGTATATACGTCCTCAAACCCATAGGAAATATCCTGCAGACTGGCATTTTCAACCTTAACTTTTGCTCCGTATACAGTGAACAGATCGGCTGTTGTATAGTAAACTGCTGAATCTTTCCCATCTGTCGGAAGCTCTCTTTCCCATCCTTGATTTTCGTTCTGTTTCCATCCAGCCAAAACAGGGTTTCTTCTGACATCGGTTATATAAATACTTCCACCTTTTACCATTACACTGGTGATCGCATAAGAAGAATTGCTTTGCCCTTTTCCGATATCGGCACATTGACTTGGTAAACTCTTTGTCCCCTTCAGGCCAATTGTTCCTCCATCAATCATGACATTAGCAGCACCTTCGTTCCCACTTCCAATTGATGCCCCACTGCTGGATCCAGCGATAATCGATCCTCCATGAATTTCAATATTGGTTTTGGTTCTTTCTTCAACGGCCACCTGCTTTGAAACACCTACACCACTTCCAATTCCGGCACCCTGAAATGAAGTTGCTTCAATCGTTCCCCCATTGATCACAATTGTTCCATTTCTATCGTTACTGCTTGCAACTGCTGTCCCAATTCCTGCACCACGGCCATTGGTCGCTGCTGTTACTGTTCCCCCATTAATTTGTATTAATTTTACACTTTTTCCAGCAGAAGAACCAATTGCTGCAGCGGAAGACCCATAATTACGATTAATATTTTCAAGTTTTGCTGTGACACTTCCTCCATTGATGATAACAGTTCCCGTATCCTGGTTCTTTGAACCACCAATGGCAGCATCACTATCTCCTGTAGACCTATTCACGATCTCTATGGAACCATCCTGACCAGCTTTGCTGTCAATTGTGATCTTCGCATCCTTACTCACACTGATTCCCGCCGGAGAATCGCCATTGTCCCCTTTCTGGATCAATACGCTGTTGGAACCTTCCAGATAGACCGCAGCGCGGGAATTGCCATTGATCTGAATTGGTGCTGTATTTCCTACTGCTTTGATATTTACATTTTTCAGTACCAGATTCACGTCCTTATTTGACGATGTGTTCGTGAGTACCAGGCTATGCCCCGTATTAGTCTGACTGGTCACAATGGTATACCATGTATCATAGGACTGACCGCGTACTGTTTTTAGAACAGCCGTTTCCGAACCTTCTCCTTTCTGGTAATAAGAAACAACCAGATTTCCCGCTTCTTCTGTAAATGTAATATCGCCCTGTGAAAGATCAAGTTCTCCACTTAATGTTTGCATATCATTCAGCGCACGGATATCCGTTCCTGACATATCAGCCTTAACAGTCTGCTGTTTTAATTGAAAGCTTCCTTTCGAATCTCCAAGTTCTGCTATTCCTGTTTCAATATCAAACTCATATTCTCCCGCCGGAAAATATGCCGTTGCGACTGCGTAATTCTCATTCGCAGCATCTTTTACCAGTTTTCCATCAAAAGCAAACTGTCCCTGTTCCCGTTTTAACTCTGTCTGGGTTCCTGAGCCAGACGCATCGGTTCTTTTTGCCTTCAATTCTACCTTATCTGTATCTTGTACCTGTGACGAATAGAACAGGAAGCGTACCGGATACAATGGTTCCCAGATAGAAAGCGTCAGATTTGCTTCCATCTCAGCACTTAATGTAAGAGATCCCGACACCGTATAGGTATTTTCACTTTCTTCTTCCTGAACTGTGATCAGAACCGGCTGATCTCCCGTCAGAGAAGAATACCAGCTGATTTTTCCTGCCTTGATCTGATGGTTTGCCGCTGCTTTGGCTGAATAAGTCACACGATCCGGCTGCATACCACTCTCGCTGCTTTCGCCCACCTGCACGGATAGTGTGTAATTTTTTCCATCTTCCAGGCGTCCGTCATAAACCGTCAGATTCATCGTTTTTTTATACGCATTTTCTCCCAGCGTAATATTAACTGTCTCATCCTTTCCTTTTTGTACGAGGGCTGTTCCTACCTTTTGGGAGGTTCCTGCTTCAGAAGCCGTCAGTTCCACAACAACCTGCATATTTCCGAAAGAACCGATCCATTCTGTTATATCTGGAATGGTGCCCCGAAATGCAGATACCGTCATGGTTGTATTTTTTTCAAAAACAGGAGTAAGCTTCTCCGTATCTGTTTCTTTGTAGAGCTTTACTTTTGCTGCATATTCTCCATTCTCCAGTTGATTATCATAGGCTGTTATCTGAAATGTTTTTTTACCAAATGTGCAATTACCGCGAGGTGTTATGGTTCCTTCCGTTAATTTCAAATTCACTTCATCTGAAATTTCGACATTTCCACCGGAAAACATATTCCCATTATGAACGTAAAGTGCTCCATATCCAATATTTCCACTGGCTGTTACATCTCCACTTAAAATTTCAATCGTTCCACAGGACAATTTTAATCCGCCAGTTGAGTTTAATCCCGTTCCAATTGCAGCACCTAATTGTGTATTATAAGCAGAAGCTGTTACCGTCGGTCCTTCTGTATCTGCCCAGCCAATTCGGATCAAATCCACCATTCCATTCGATCCGCCACCAATTCCTGCTCCATCTTTCATACCACTCGTTGCTTCTATATTTCCTCCAAGGATAAGAATTTTGCCTCCGCAGCCGTGTACTCCTGTTCCAATTCCTGCTCCGCCAAAACAATCAGAGTATATCTGGTATCGTCCGCCTTTTGCATGGATCGTACCGCCCAAAATCTCAATGGTACCAGTTTTATAGGCTTCATTTTTTGTGCCACCTCCCTCGGAAGAAATAAAGGCTCCTCTTCCACCGATACCGGCAGCTCCATATCCACCTCCTGTTGCAGTCAGAGTTCCTATACTGTCGCTGGTGATCACCAGGGTTGCTTTTTCCCCAACTTCAATTCCGGCTCCCTGATCTGCTCCGGAAAGTGTATTTTTCCCCTTTATAGTCAGATTTAATTTTGCGTTTCCGCCCAGATAAATACCTGCCAGATCCCAGCCAGAATGATCATAACCAATGTTTACGTTCTCTATTGTCAGGCTGACAGTAACATTATCAATCATGATGCCGCCTTTGACATCTTTAGAATTAGAAGGCCTCTCCTGCGGATTATAGGTGCCAGTAATTGTCTTTCCTTCAAACTTGCTTACATTTGTGCTGTTGATCAACAGATAATCATTATTCAGATCACAGGTCTCTCCCAGCGCCATCGTCGCCAGCCCTGCATCTCCCACCAACACATAAATCTTTGGCAGTTCAACTTCGGCTATTTCAAATTTCTCTGCAGACTCCGGCAATACAGGTGTATACACATATGCGCGGCCATTGTAGTCCCGGTTTTCCTCTGCGTAGCCTGCCCAAGTTTTCATAGATGTCTCAATAGGCTCGCCATTTTCATCGAACTTTTCAAAGTAGTCTTTTTCAGAAATACCACTGTGAAATTCCGGAAAATCACTCTCTTCCCCGTCCAGTTTCCAGGTTACACCTGTAATCTGGTACGATTCTTCATCATTTTCCCCGCCTTCATTCCGCGTTTTCGTCCGCACATTCAGCGTTTCCGGCAGGAAAATACTGCTTTCATTTGCGCCCAGAGGCAGGTTCTGAACCGCGACTTCCTCATCCAGCGGCAAAAATTCTGTGATTTCCGCTCCCTTTTCTTCTGGAAGCACGGTCACCTCGATGCGTGGCAGAAAATCGTTAACAAGTTCGTAGCGGTCATTTTTCAGCTCCGCATCGAATACATAGATACCCGGAGTTTTTCCATCATATGTTTCTTTTTCACTGCGATTTTCGCACAACACCCAGCGGATCTTAACATCTTTCCAGTCTTCGCCGGAATAAATATCATCTGCATCGGACGAAGTTGCTGTTTTGATTGTCTCATCCGCATCTGACTGCGATGCTTTACGGATAGGTTCATCTGTTTCGGCTTCATCAACCATACGCCGAAGCTGGGATGGAGTAGCAATATCAGCACTACCAGCCCCCCGTCATCCGCTTCCTCGTCCCATGTCTCTTCATCTTCTGTCAAAACAAGCATTTTCAATTTGTCCGGAAGCTCCAGATCTTTATACTTTGTTCCATACGGTACTTCCTGATATAAAACTTCCTCCGGAAGCTGCTCGATCTCCTCAACCTGATACACCACACTGGCCGCCAAAGCGGGGACCTGCCATCCACACGTATTCCAAATCAAAATTGCCGCCATTGCTGACGCCAGTACGCGTTTATATTGTTTTCTCATAATGCTCCTCCTGTAATTTCCCGATTCTTCCCTGTCTTTCCGTCCTCGAAAGACAATCTGTTAAAAATTCCTCCAGTTTTTCCCTCCTGGGTGGAAAGAGGCCAAAAGCATTTGCGTGAAGTTTCCAAAACTCCAGTGCATTTCCTTCATCTGACAACCAGATCAGAGAAGCGGCGGGATTATTTTCCCGGATCCTCCGAACGGTCTGTGCCCCTTTCTTTCCCATCACGGAAACTAGCATGATCAGATATGGATTTCCCCGAACAAAATGCAGATAGCTTTCCAAATTCCCAATATAGGTATGGATGACCGGCCACCTTTGTTTTTCCGTCAGGATTGCGCGCAGCATCCCTTCCAGCCCCTCTGTCTCTTCCTTATGTTCTCCATATATCACGACCCGTACCATCGATCCACCTGCCTTTTAATTATTCACATGTACTGCCCACGTATCGTAAGTTTTCACGTCATTTTTCATCATTGTCATGTCATTTGCTTTTTCTTCGGAGAATTTTGTATTATAATCATACTAAATAGGGATATTTCTGTAAACCACATCGACGTTAACGGTCAATCCTCGACCAAATTGGTCATTGGCTTTTCTTTATATTTACAGATAATGGAGGTTTCTGCCTTGATGCATTTTGCAATTGTAGAAGATCTGGCTATGGATCAGGAACATCTGATCCGCCTGATACAGGAGAATTTTAAGAAATATAACGAAACAGCAGATTTTGACTGCTATGAAAGTGGTGAGGATTTTTTAGAACACTTCCGCCCTGGCCTTTATCATGCAGTTTTTATGGATATTATGCTGAACAAGGCTGGTTTAAATGGCATTGAAACTTCTGAAAAACTGCGCAGCATCGCAGAACGTATCCCTCTAATTTTTATTACCTCGGAACGTGACTATTCGCTGCAGGGTTACCGTGTCCATCCGCTTGATTACCTGCTGAAACCCATTGACGCGGATTCCCTTTCCTGGTGTCTTAATGAGATCCGTACATTTCTTGCTGAACCGGCTTATATTGAGATCCAGGCATCACTCGGTCAGGGCCAGACCTCCCTAAAACGAATTTTTCTGGATGATTTTTTGTATGCGGAGACCCAGAATCACCGCCTGATCATCCACACTTTAAAAGAAGATATCTCTGCGCGCCTCTCGTTTGCAGAGCTTCTGGCCCTGCTTCCCAAAAGCGGCCGCTTCTATATGAGCGGCCGCGGACTTCTCCTCAATTTTTCACAGGTCGGAGACTTTCAGGAGGATGGTACCATCCACCTGAAAAATGGTGAATGCATCTTCTGCAGCCGACGAAAGAAAAAGGAAACGAAAGAAGCATTTGTAGCGTATCTGTTTGACTCTCTCCGGAAAGGAATAACTTTATGAACTGGCATGTATTTGGAAAAGTTTTTCTCTGTGAAACGCTGTACTCGATTCCATTTTTTATCCTGGCACTGTTTCCATTCCGGAAACAGCTGCGCTTTTCTCTGAAAAGCATTACGTTTTTCATTTTTCTGGGACAGCTGTTCCAGTCATCCTGCTATGTGTATCTTGTTGCGCACGGAAAACCTACCCGGATAACGGATATAATCTTTGCCGTGGTCTGCCTAAACCTCTACTTTTTATGTGTAAAAGCCAATGCATGGAAACTGCTTTTCCTGTGCTTTTTCATTTTTAACTTTATGGTCACACTTCGCGGAATCTGCTTTTTTCTGGAAAGCTGGTTCTTTTCCGGTTCGGATCTAACGTTTTATTCACTTCACAATGAAAGTATGCTGATTATCTTTGTCTTTCTGTTTTTCACGCTCCCCCTGGGACTCAGATTCATGAAAAATGCCAGGGAACGGGTTTTTCAGGTAGACAGTCCCGCATTCTGGCACAAGGCCTGGTTTCTTCCATTTTCGGGCACTTTTATTATCTGCGTTCACAATTTTGATTTAAGCATTGATGTGGTCCGTACCCCGCGCTTTATTCTGACAAGGATCTGGCTGTTGCTCATGACAGTCATGGTCTATTCCATTCTTCTGGAAGCGTTCGACATCATCCGCCAGCAGGTAGTGCTCAAAGAACGGGCCGCCCAGCAGGAAACACTTCTGGCCATCCAGCGCACCCAGTATCAGCAGCTTTCCAGACATATGGAAACGGTCCGCCAGGCGCGGCATGACCTGCGTCAGCATTTGAATGTGATCGACCATTATCTGAGCAGTGGGAAAACCGAGGATCTGAAATCGTATATCGAACAGTACCGCATGACGCTTCCCCCAGACACAGCCCGGACCTGGTGCGAAAATTATGCAGTCAATACCATAGTCTGCTATTATGGGGAAGAAGCACGCAAGGCCGGAACAGACTTTTCCGTTCGTCTTGAACTTCCAAAACACCTTTCCATCAACGAGGCGGAGCTGTGTTCCATTCTCGGCAACCTCCTGGAAAACGCACTGGATGCCTGCCGGGAATGCAAGGATATTGCACCTTTTATCCGAATCCGCGCCCGGGAAGAAAGCGGGCATATTACACTGGCTGTGGACAATACCTGCTGCCACGCCCCTATCGAAGAAAACGGCCAGTTCCGTTCAACCAAGCATGAGGGATTTGGCACCGGAACCGCTTCGGTCCGGGCCATTGCGCAGCGTCATCATGGCGTAACCGAATTTCGCTATGAAGATGGTATCTTTTATGTTTCCGTCTTTATCTGATAGGGTACATCATCCTTGTGTGATCATCCAGGCACCCGTTCCCTGTTGCAGCCCTTCTATAGTCCCTGGGCGAAACCATATGTATATAACAGAAAGACTGCGGGACAAAACTCCTGCAGTCTTTCTGTTATCGTATTATTTTCTATCTGCAATCTCATCGAATGCTGCTTTCAGTTCCTTAACACTTCTTACCCGAATGCCTTCAAACCGGCCATTCTTTCCGTTGATTCCGTTCAGCCATTTTACGCCCGTACCTCCGGCCGTTTCCCAGCGTGCAAGGTTCGGTGTATGGTCATCGACCAGGATGTCCATCTTTCCCAGTTTCCGGTGCAGCATGGTTTCAACAAATTCCGCTTTATTTTTTCCATAGGGAACAAAAAGACAGTGCGAAGAGCTGATTCCCGGCAGGTACTTATCCAGCCACTTTTTCTTTTCAAGAAGCGCTCTGGTATCCGTATAGTATGAGGACAAGATATTCATGTTCTCATCTGCTTTAAGGGCAGCAGCTAAAAAGTCCAATAATTCTGTTTCTGGTTCTAAGTCTATATAATATCCGGGTTTTCTGCTTTCCTCCACTGGAACATCACGCCACTTTGCAATCGTCCCATCCATATCAAAATACACCCGCATGTCACTTTTCAGTATCATTTTCTTCTGCATATACAATCTGTCCTTCTTTGTTTCCGGTTCCAGAAATTGAAATTCCGGAAGCAGTTTTCTATTTGCAAACATTTGTTCTCTATTCTAACAAATATACTCTGCCTGCGCAAGTCCTAGTAAAAAACTTCACAAAGATGACACTGTATAGGCCATCTCTGTGAAGTTTCCTAATAGAAAGGTTCTGTAAAAATTATGAAATTGAAACCGCCTGCTGCCCGATCAGTTCGTATCGGCTTTTACAAAGTTTCGATAAACCGTCCGAAAGCAATTCTTCCCTCTTTTGTATTCTTATATACGCCTGCGCATTCCAGAACCCGGACAAACACTTTTCCAATTTCTTTCTGCAGAATGGCATGGATGTTATCCTCTGTAATTTCATAGGATCCAATCCAGGAATCCACCCAGTCCGCATGCTTTTCAATCTCCGGATTGCTGCGGATATCCTGTTTTTCAAGGATATATTGTTCCAGAAGCGCCATTTCCTTTTTCAGCCGCGCCGGCAGAACAGCCAGTCCCATTACTTCGATCAGGCCGATATTTTCCTTCTTTATATGGTGAAGGTCTGCAGACGGATGATATACACCCCATGGACACTCATCTGTTGTAATGTTGTTTCGAAGTACCAGATCCAGCTCATACAGATCTTCGTGCATTCTTGCAATCGGAGTGATCGTATTGTGCGGTGTTCCGTCTGTTTCACTAAAAATGAAAGCTTCCTTATCGGTATATTCGCGCCATGCAGTAAGGATATGATCTGCTGCCAGAGCGATCCTTTCTGTATCGGTTCCTCTTAACCGGATGACAGACATGGGCCATCTTACGATACCGGCCGTCAGATCCTCATAGCCCGGAATGACAAATTCACTCTCGTAAGGTGCCTTGGCCATTGCAAAGACATATCCGCCACCCTGGAAATGATCATGGCTTAAAATGGAACCGCCGACAATCGGAAGATCCGCATTGGATCCGGCCGTATAGTGCGGGAACATCTTTACAAATTCCAGCAGTTTCTTAAATACAGCCTGGTCGATCTTCATTGGCCGGTGCTCTTCATTGAAAATGATGCAGTGCTCATTATAATATACATACGGGGAATATTGAAGGAAATACTGTTCTCCGTCCAGCCTGATCGGAATTACCCTATGGTTCTGTCTTGCCGGATGAGAAAGGTTTCCTGCAAACCCTTCGTTCTCTTTGCATAAGAGGCAGCTCGGATATCCGGTACTTTTCACCGCGCCGGCCCTGGCAATATCTCTTGGATCTTTTTCCGGTTTTGACAGGTTAATGGTAATGTCGATCGGGCCATACTCAGTATCGGTCACCCATTTTTCATCTTTCGCAATACGATCTGTACGTATATAATTCGTATCCTGGCTTAATTTATAAAAATAGTCGGTGGCCTTTTTACTGTCTTCCTGATAGAGGCTGTTAAAATGACTTCTCACAATGGACGGCAGCGGTGTTAATAATCCCATGATCCGGGTATCAAACAGATCTTTCCAGGTAATGGTATCACGAAAGACCATCCTGCGGGCAGAAGGCGTTGTTTCCTACGCTTTTCAGGGTGGTGAACCCACCCTTCGGGGAATCGATTTTTTCAAAAAGGCGGTTGCCTATGAAAAACAGTACAACCGCAATCACATCAAAGTGCAGAATGCTTTTCAGACAAACGGGTATCTTTTGGATGATGAATGGTGTGCTTTTTTTAAGGAAAACCACTTTTTAGTCGGGCTTTCCTTAGACAGCATCAGGGAGACCAATGATATTTACCGCCACGCTGCCGTGTGCGGATCCGTGTTTGAACACATTTTCGGTGCTGCCAGACTTCTGCAAAAGCATGGCGTAGACTTTAATATCCTTACCGTTGTAACAGGAAACACCGCTGCACATATCACTGAGATCTATGAATTTTACCGCAGAAACGGCTTAGGATACCAGCAGTACATCGCCTGTCTGGATCCCTTAGAGGAACCTCATGGACAAAACCCTTATGCCCTCTCCCCCAAACAGTACGGGGAGTTTCTGATCACCTTATTCCATCTGTGGTATAAAGACTGGAAGAAGGGCCGCCAGCCGTACATCCGCCAGTTTGAAAACTATATCGGCATCTTAATGGGATACCGGCCGGAAGCCTGTGACCAGTGCGGTATCTGCAACATACAAAATGCCGTGGAAGCAGACGGCAGTGTGTATCCCTGTGACTTCTATGTACTGGATGAATATAAACTGGGAAATTTTAATACGGATCAGCTGGATACGATCGACAGGAAGCGGATAGAAATCGGTTTTATTGAACGCTCGAAAAAGCTGAAGAAAAGCTGCCTGTCCTGTCCGTATTTTTCCATCTGCCGCGGCGGATGCCAGAGAAACCGGGATTTGGATATGGCAAGCGGGCTTTATGAAAATTATTTCTGCGAAAGTTATAAAATGTTTTTCGACGCCTGTCTCCCGCTCATGAAAGAAGTTGCTGCAGCCGCACAATGATTGTTACCAAAAGAAAACTCTGAATATTCCTTCCCTTCTCAGGTTTATGGAGTATTCAGAGTTTCTTTGTTCTTAGGTTAAATGATTATCCTTTCCCATTCTTATTAATACTAATGTTTCCATCTGACATGCAAAGGATTCGCAAGTCATAAGTCATGAGTCAGAGTGAGCATCACCACCCGCCAGTTTGCTCCGACAATTTGTACTCCAGCTGATCTATTTTTCTTTGCCATCCCACGCACCATTTTCATCAACATAGTATCCGTCTGGTGTTTTCTGTCCAGCATACATAATGCCCTTTCTTCCGTCAGATACCGGGTGGAAATAATACCAGGCACCATCAATCAGAACCCACCCCGTCTGCATGCCTCGTTCCGGATCGATATAGAACCAACCGCCAAATGTTTCATCCCACAGCCAGCCGGTCTTCGTATAACCATGCTCGTCAAATGCCCACCAATTGCCATTGATAAGTTCCCAGGCATACGCAATGCTGGACGTACCATGCTTTTGGCCTTTCGGATAGCTGTTATCCGCAAAACGGAGCCACCAGCCATGTGCATCCTGCATCCAGTGACTGTAACCATCATTGGCCGTGCTGTTGGCTGCACCGGTCAGGATGCCACGATCACTGCTGATTCGTCCCTTGATCGGATCTATTCTGATTGCGGCAGAGGATGCATCACGGTCAGAGGAAGAACCGCTGCCACCGCTTGATTTTCTTTCAAAAAGAGCTTTTACAGTTACTTTGCCTGCCGGCATGGTAAACGCATCGCCACTGATCGTCACGTTGCCGGAAACAATCTGCCATTCCTTAAAGCGATAGCCACTGTTTGGAGTTACGGTCAGCGTGATTTTCTCGCCCATCGTTGCAGAAACAGGAGCAGCAGATGCGGAACCATTCCCATCGTTTTCTACGGTTACGGTATAAACGGTCAGGTCATAGTAGAGTTTCAAGGTCACAATATCTGCCGCACTGCTGATCTTTTTTAATGTACCACTGGTAACACTTCCCGCTACATCCGGGTTATAAGTGTAGCCTGTGTAGATTTTCGGCTCGGCGGTAACATTCGCGCCGATTTTGTCTCCAAGTTTCTCTGTTTCTTCCAGCATATAACCATTGTTACCGGCCTTGTAATGCTCCACAATATAGTTTACCGTATCGCCGGGGATAATTGGCGTGGTGTTCCGCGTCCACTTTGCATAGAACTCCTTATCCCCCATGTCAGTGTTGCTGATCGCTGTAACAGGAGCACTGGAAAAGCCGCTGTCTGCATACCAACCATCAAATGTATAGCCCTCGCGGGTCATATCATTTGCTGTCGGCAAGGTTGCACCGTCGCCATAGGTATAGCTTGTTATGTCCTTTCCACTGGCAATCATTCCGCCGTTCGTATTCAGCGTTACAGCGTAGATGTTCGCACCCCATTTTGCATAGAACTCTCTGTTGCCTATGTCAGTGCTGCTAATCTCCATAACAGGAGCGCCGGAAAAGCTACTGTTCGCATACCAACCCTCAAATGTATAACCCTCGCGGCTCATATCATTTGCTGTCGGCAAGGTTGCACCGTCGCCGTAGGTATAGCTTGTTATGTCCTTTCCACTGGCAATCATTCCGCCGTTTGCATTCAATGTTACAGTATAGGTCAAGGCCGTCCATTGTGCCGTCAGGGAAGTTACACCGGCAGGAACATCTGCACCAGGGACATAGGAATTTCCATCGCTGCCCTGCCACCAGAAATAGTTGTCGGTATTCCCGGCTGGCCTGGTCAGACCGTTGCTGGCAGGAGCAGTGAAACTCTCTCCGTTCTTCACAACGATATTGACGGTACCTGTAGAAGCCCCGATGCTTCCGCCATTTAAGTCAAGTACCACGTTTTTTAGTCCGTCAGATCCCAGTGCGTCAGGGTTCAGGATTTCAAGGACGGGGCGGAAACCGACGCTCAAGCCGGAGTACGCTACAGCTTGGCTGACCCAGTTGCGGGCCGAATTGCACCCGCGAGCCACACGGCCCGACCAGTGAGAGCTATAAGTATCTTGCCCCCACGAATATTCCCCGCTCCAATTTTTGATATATCCATTGTTCTTGTCCAGTATCTTGTCCCATTCATTGCTTTGGGGCGTGCCGTCGTTAGAACCTTCGCTATCACTTCCCGCGGACATCACACGCAGTGTATATGCCACGCCGTTGTTCTGAAAAATTGTACCGAAAATACAGCTCCTACTATTCAAAGCGTTCCAGCTTATGGTACGGGTAACGGTATCATTTGCAATAAACAGGCTATGGTCATAGGTATAGCCATACTGTGCGCTGCTGTCTGTTGTTCTTGATGCATCATCGGCAGCCCCGCTCACTCCACTGGAACTGCTGTTTAATACATAGGCATCCACTGTACCCACAAAGGTAAAAGGCACATAGTGCATTGTTTTATCCGGCAGCACGTCGTTCACCGTACCGGGGATGTCCTTTGTCGAAAGGTCAAACAAGTAGGTCGTGCCGCGCGTGAGATCGAACTGCTCGCTGAATTTTCCCCTGACCGTCAGCGTAATATCCTGAAATTCGCTGGCGTAGTCAGTCTTATAGTCACCATTATACTGCTCACTGAACACTTTCAGGGTATAGGTTCCTGCTGTAAGGTCGGACGGAATTGCCACGCTTGCCGTGCCGTTTGCACTGTTCTGTGCGATACGTCCGTAATAGAGGATATTGTTACTGCTGTCTGCGATCATGGCAGAAACGTATTCGTTTTCGCCCGTACCCGCGCCGCGGTAGGTAATGGTCAAATTTTCACCCGTTCTTACCCATGTGTTACTTGCTGAAGCATTAAAACTGCGGTCGGTATCTTTCAACGTCAGTTTCCATTCCGCTCTGCCTGTGCCAGCTTCGGTCAGATTGCTGTCTACCGCCGCATCCGTTTTTCCACCGTCAGCTGCGGAGGAAAATAAGACAGCATTCAGATTTAAGTTAAAAGCGGGACGAGCCGCCCAGAGGCTGTCCATGCGGTTAGGGCGCACTTGACCGACGGCAGGAACCGTGCCCGCGTCGTCACTATAGCTGGTGGAAGAAGAACGGAGCCACCACACACCCCTGTGCTGCGCGGTGTCTGTTGCGACCAGTCCCGGCGCACAATTATAATTTCCTACATAGTCTGCCAGTTCCCGCACAGACAGGAAAAACAGCTTGTCGTTTGCAGTTAAGCTGCTTTCCCCCCACGGATAATCATACAAACTACTTTCAGCACTGTCGGTCTTTGCAACTCCAAGCATAGCACCCTGCTCTGCCGAAGAAAAATTGCTTATATTTCTCGCAAAACTGCTGCACCAGGTCTGCGCGTCACTACCTTGATAGGTAGTGCCCTTGCTATAATCGCGGTTAAAGTACACATCCGATGCCAACAAATACTCCGACAGCAGGAACATTCCGCTTGTTGTTCCATCGTTGGCCGTGTCCGCATCCAGTACCCGCCACTTAATAGGCCTGCTGCTATTTCCGCTGTTTACGCCAAAATAAATGTAGCTGTTGGGGACATAATAGCTTCCCTTGCCGTCTTCCTCTTCTTCTGTCGGTTCACTGATTCCACCTGTGCCAAGCTGGATGGCGGGGCCGTCATAATCCGCCAGCATAACTGCATTAGACTGGGTCGCTACTCCATACAGCAGCTGTTCCAATGCGGCAGCAACTTCCAGGTAGCGAGAGAGATCAAGTTCGTCTATTTCCTCATCAGAAAGCTCCGCTTTTGCATCATCAATGGCTTCCATCTGGGCCTTTACTTTTTCCGCATTACCTTTCCTGACCTCTTCCACATCCGGCAGCGCGTCGATCATGTCCTGCACACTCGCCACAGTGACAGCTTTGGCATTGGACGGGGTAGCCATTTCCATGTCATCCTCCACGTCACATATCTCACAGACAAATTCACAGGGTGTTCCCCTGGTAGCAGGAGAATAGCCGCACTCTTCATCATGCTCATGCTGGCAGTTCAGTTTTTTGGTAATACACCCGCTTTCCTCATCGCAGATATGGGGACAATCTTCCGGTTCCCACCGGTCCGCATCGGATGGAGTGGCCTCATCATCCCATATAATTTCATCCGGGTAACAATCCTCGTCATGCCTGTGGGTACATTTGACCACTTCCGTATAGCAATCGTCTGTGTGCTCGTGACTGCAGTCTGTTCCTGCTATTCCCTCGGAGTATCCACATTCATCATCATGTTCCGGATGATGTTCACACAAGCCGCCTGCGTATTCTTCCATAACGGCATCCTTACGGTTCGTCGCAAAAACGGTTGTGGGCATCAGCGTCATCACCATGCTGCATATCAGCAGGGTACTGAGCATTCTATTCAATCGCTTTTTCATATTCCTTCCTCACTTTCTTCCTTATCCGATGTGCGGCCATTTTTTCTTCCTCCAACGGATACAGATGATCGTCATCACCACACCGGCTGTAAAAGAGGCGATGCCAATGGTCACATACAGATCTGCTCCGTTTCGCAGCAGAACCGCGCCGTAGCCTTCTGCTACAGAAGATATCCCCGGTTCCTGTATGTGCCCAAGCAAAATTCCTATTCCGGCTAAAAGAAACAGGCTGCATACTGTCAGCCAGGAGATCTCACGCCATTCGTATCGCCGCCGGTATTGCCGTGTCCTGGACTGTATTTTTCGCATCCGGATTTCAGTTATGCCGTTCATCGTCACACTCCTTCCCTTATTGTAGATGCTTTACACACCCCTCTACTTACTAAAAGACACGAAATTTAAAATCTTCTCACTAAAAATCAAAAATTTTTGAAAAAATTTTAAGCCGCCCCAAAACGGGACGGCTCAATGTGCCTTGCTCGTATTATTTTAAAGATATGGTGAACTTAGGAAGAACGATTTTTGCTATGAAAAGGCAGATGATCAAAACAGAGGGAAAGAGATACCCTGCCGTTTTCCATCCACCATCGGCTGTGATCAGCAGGTTATAAATTCCATGAAAACCTGTGCAGGCACCTAAAATGCCGGCAGTTCCGGTAACTGACAGCCAGCGGTGGCGAAAGACATAGGAGATGCCGAAGCCGGAAAGGATCCCGCAAAGGATATGCAGCCCGCCCGCAGAAATCCCCCGGATCAACAGGAAGCTGAAGTTAGCCGCACCGTTTTCCGTCAGGTAGCATGCATTTTCAAAGGTTGCAAAACCTGCGGCAATGGCAATAGCCACCGTAGGCAGTTCTCTCGGCTCTGGCTCAAAAATCAGAAAGTAAAACAGTAGCGGAAGCAGCTTTAATAATTCTTCACACACAGGCGTGATCTCAATAGCGGCAACCGTTCCATCCACACCGTATAGCCACATAAAAAAGCTGTTGACGTAGGCACTCAGCAGGCAAATCCCCATTCCAATGGTCACAAACAGGGTATAGCTTCTTGCCCGTCCTTTTATAAAGAACAGCGACAGTATCATCGGTATGGCGAGGCAGAGAAAGATATTTTCGATATAAGTCATTTCTCCACCTCCCGCAGAGTAAACGGCAGCAATGCTACCATGGATAGTGTCAGTGTAATGTCCACAGCAAAATAAAGGTTGAAGCAGGTATAATCCCGTATAAAATCGGAAATCAGATAAAGAAGCACCTGCAGAACGATGCAGCCAGCCATCAGACCGTCCGTGCTTCGATATGGATGAGCACTTTGCATACCAAGCACCGAAAGATACATGTTCGCTCCCGCCGTGAGTGTAAATAATGTGGAAAAGAAATAGGAAGGCCCAAAGGCATGATCGGCAAAAGCGACCACTGCGACAAGCACCGCTGCGCTGCCTGCAAACCACGAGAAACGGTATCCAATTTTCTCCATCCGCAGGATCTGCACGGACAGATAAAAAATCCATGCAGCCAGCCAGGATATCTCAGCTACATAGAAAACCTGCGGCACTTTTCCCATAATGACCAGATACAGAATATAATACGCCGTTCCCATACAGAAACAGGCATATGCCAAGGCGAGGATCAGCAAACTCCTGCTTTTATACCGCAAAGCCAGAAAAAAAGCTACAATGGTGCTGAGTCCTAATATGGTTATCTGAAAACCATTGTCAATCAGTTCAAAGTTCATCTTCTTTTTCCTCTCTGCTCCTGCGCTCATTTCTGCGCCGCAGACGGTAAAGCAGCACGGTTACGCATACACCAAGAAGAAAAGCAAGCAGGCCTATGACAATATAGCCAAGAGCAGCATGACTGCCGATCATACTTGCCGCTCCCGAAGAATGAACAATGCTTCCTGCCGCAGGTTCTGTCATCAGTTCCGGCATCCATGCCCCGATACCTGTAACCAAAAGCAGACAAACTGCTATGCAGACCGCATCAAGCCCCCGCTGTAGTCTGTTTCGCTTCTCCCGTTTTATTTCCGCTGTCCGTTTGTGGATCAGCCGGGAACGTTCTTCATTCGTCCGCATATTCAAATCCCTCCTGCTCCAAAATTGCCTTCAAACTCTGCTTGCCGCGATATACAAGGTTTTTGATTTGCTGCTCACTTTTAGACATAACCGCTGCTGCATTCCGGTAGCTCATTTCCTCCAGGTAAATCAGGTATACTGCTTCCCGGTATTCTGGTTTCAGTTTATCCAGTGCCGCATAGAGCTGACGATCCCGCTCATTTTGAAAGGTCCTGGTCTCAGCCAGGGTTTTATCTGGCAGTTCAAAATCCAGATCATCAATCCACAGGAAGAGATGGCGGTGTTTTTTGCTATGCCGCAGGGCAAGATTGCGGGCTGTTTTATAAAGATATGCCTTGAAACTGCCGTCTCCCGTAATAGGACGCTCTTTTGCGAATATCTGGGAAAAGGCTTCTATCATCAGATCCTCTGCCTCATGAATATCCTTGATATAACCATTTATGTAAAAGATCAGCATATCAGCGTATTTTTCCACCAGCAGATCAGCCGCATTGCTTTCTCCGTTCAGATATCGCTGATAGATGTTTTCATCGGTAATCAAACCTGTTTGCCTCCCATCCGATTTTTACTGGTACGGATCAGACTCCTTTTCTGAGATTCGTACACTGCATTTCTGAAATCTGTTGCATCCAGTATACGCAAACATCCGTGTATTTTCAAGTGAAGGAAAAAACAGCTTTCACTCTTACATCCCCTTGTTTCAGATATAAAAGGAAAACTGTTTTTTTCGTCACTTATCTCAGCTTCTGCTTGTAGTCCCGCTCCACCTCACGGCGCTGATCCTTCTTGGCAATATCATCCCGCTTATCGTAGAGCTTCTTGCCTCGTGCCAGACCAATCTCCACCTTCACCAGGCTGCCTTTGAAGTACACCTGCAGCGGCACCAGGGTCAGGCCCTTCTCGCGGATCTTGCCCTCCAGCTTGTTGATCTCACTGCGGTGCATGAGCAGCTTTCTCGCGCGAAGCGGGTCTTTATTGAAGATGTTGCCCTTCTCGTAGGGATTGATATGCATGCCATAGATATAAACCTCGTTCTTGTCAATCCGCACAAAAGCTTCTTTCACGCTGCACTTTCCCATCCGGATGGATTTAACCTCAGTTCCGAACAGCTCAATGCCGCACTCAAATTTCTCATCGATAAAATAGTCATGGTAGGCCTTCTTGTTGTTCGCCACCAGTTTGATTGCTTCTTTCAAAACAAAACCTCCTGTCTTTTCCCCGGTTTTGAAAACTATTCTTCCTCCGGAAGCTCCATATTCTTTGCCGGGATAAAATCGATTGTCTTGGTAAGCCGGTCGGTGCCGGTTACCATCACCTGGATCTTCTGTCCAAGCTTGTAGGTTTTTCCGCTCATCTCGCCCCGAAGCTCCATGCGCTCCTCATTGAATACGTAGTAATCTCCGTGCAGCTCATTGACATGAACCAGCCCCTCCACCGTATTCGGCAGCTCCACATAGAATCCCCAGTTGGTCACGCCGGAAATGACACCGTCAAAGATCTCGCCAATGCGCTTTGACATGTACTCGCATTTCTTGAGCTTGATGGTCTCGCGCTCCGCTTCCTCCGCGCGCCGCTCCGTGGCAGAACACTGGATGGTCACGCCGGTCAGGATCTTATCGTAATGAGCGATACGTTTCTCACTCAGGCCTCCACGCAGATTTTCCTTAATAATGCGGTGGATCTGCAGATCGGGATAACGTCGGATCGGGGAGGTGAAATGGGTGTAATACTTCGCAGCCAGGCCAAAATGTCCGCTGCAGACAGGCATGTATTTTGCCTGCTTCATGGAACGCAGGGTCAGACGGCTGATGAGTGCTTCCTCTTCGGTTCCTTCAATCTTTTTCAGAAGCTTCTGCAGCTCCTTCGGATGTACCTCACCATCATGGGTTCGGATGGTGTAACCGAAGTTATTGATGAAGACGCCCAGGCGCTTCATCTTCTCCGGGTCCGGGTTGTCGTGGGTACGGTACACAAACGGAAGTTCCTGCCAGAAGTAATCCTCCGCAATGGTCTCGTTCGCCATCAGCATAAAATCCTCAATGATCCTGGTTGCCGCGTTGCGTTCATACGGCTTAATATCCACCGGACGCCCCTTCTCATCCAGGATGATCTTGGACTCTGGAAAGTCAAAATCGATGGAGCCGCGCTGATGCCGCTTTTCCCGCAAAATGTCCGCCAGCTCTTTCATAAGGTCGAACATCTCCACAAATCCCGCGTACTCTTCCATGGTTTTTTCATCACGATCCGTCACAATGGCATTTACCGCGGTGTAAGTCATGCGGCGGTCTACCCGGATCACGGTCTCCGCGATCTCATGCCCAAGCACGCGTCCCTGCGGATCAATCTCCATGATACAGCTGAGGGCCAGACGGTCTGTACCCTCATTCAGGGAACAGATGCCGTTGGAAAGCTTATGGGGCAGCATCGGAATCACACGGTCTACCAGATACACGCTTGTGCCGCGGTTTAAGGCTTCCTCATCCAGAGGGCTTCCCTCGGTCACATAATGGCTGACATCCGCAATGTGGACCCCCAGCCTGTAACCATAGTTTTCCCGGCTGATGGTGATGGCATCGTCCAGATCCTTGGCATCCTCCCCATCGATAGTTACCGTCTGCCAGTCGCGGATATCCTTGCGTCCTGCCAGATCTTCCTTTGCTACCTCATCCGGAATGCGGCTCACCTGTTTCATGACCTCCGGCGGATACTCGTCCGGAATGCCATAAGCCTTCACGATCGATAAAATATCGGTTCCCGGATCATTGACATGGCCAATGATTTCCATGATGATGCCTTCCGGTTTTTTGCGTTCTCCGCCGAAATCCGTCAGGCGCACCACAACCTTGTGGCCGGTCACTGCGCCCATATCCTTTCCCTGTGGAATAAATACATCCGCATTGATCTTCTGGTTATCCGGTACTACAAATCCGAAGTTCTTGTTTTTCTGGTAAAAACCAACAATGGTCTGGTTCGCATGCTCAATCACCCTGATGACTGCCCCCTCCGGGCGTTTTCCTCTGGCTGCCGGGCTTGCCGTGATCTGCACGGTATCCCCGTGCATGGCATCTTTTGTCTTTTCAGCCGGAATAAACACATCCTGGTCCATGCCTTCTACAGTCACGAAGCCAAAGCCCTTTGCATGACCGCAGAATGTTCCGGTCAGGGTGAAGGCCTCCGGCTTTCCATACTTGCCGCGTTTGGAAATTCCGACCTTTCCTTCTGCCACCAGGGCATCCAGAACCTCCTTTAATTCATCCCGCTTTTCCCGCGGAACATCTAACAGCATAGCCAGTTCCTTGATCTTCATGGGAACATAGGTCGGATCGTTGATCAGGGCCAGCATTGCTTCTTTTCTTTCCTTTAATAATTCTTCTGTCATAATCCCTCTCTGTAAATCGAATGTATCCTGGTACATTTCCGTGCCGGGTATAATTCTCAGTGATATGAAAAAACTCTGTGATGTGAGAAAAGCACCCTTGTTTCCAAGAGTGCTTTATCCTACGCTTAAACTAAATTTAATACGATTGCAAGTACCATAAATGCTACTGCCGCAAATGTCGTGAACTTTTCCAGGGTACCTTCCATGGAACGTCCTTTATTCTTTCCCCAGTAGGTCTCTGCCATACCACCGATAGCGCCAAGGCCCTGAGACTTGCCCTCCTGAAGTAATACGATCACGGTCAAAGCCAGACATATAAGAACGAAGATCACGGATAAAATCGTTTTCAGCATTGCATGCACCTCCTAATAGTCAAACACTGACATTTTATCATAGGATAACTGAAAACACAAGTGGTTTTAGCTTCTCAGTTCGATTTCGTAGGTTTTTCCAAGCTGTTTGAGGATCTTCTTGACATATCCGTCTACAGTATCTGCGCCGAATGCTTCCTCCTTCGGAGTGAACAAAACGGTGAAGGCCATGGACTTCTTGTCCTCAGCGATCTGCTTTCCTTCGTAGACATCAAACAGGGTAACCTCTTTGACGAAAGCGCATGCCTCGCGGATGCAGTCCTCTACCTGACCGCAGGTGATATCTTTGTCCATAACCAGTGCCAGGTCACGCTTCTCCTCTGCGAACTTCGGAAGCGGCTCAAATACCGGAGCCTTGCCATACCATTTTTCCAGAGCCTTCATGCTGATTTCCAGAACATAGGCATCCTCACGCATTGCCTCGTCCTTCATGATCTCATATTTTACTTTACCGAGGTAACCAATTTCCTCGCCCTCGCAGAAGATTGCCGCGGTCTGGTACGGATGCAGGAACGGCTTTTCTGCCTTCTCATAGGTGAAGGAAACGTGCAGAACATCCGCAACGGTCTCAGCCATGCCCTTTAATGTGAAGAAGGACTCATTCTTGCCGAATACACCGATACAAAGAGTCTCGCGCTCGTCCGGATACTCGGTAAGCGGCAGGGACTTCGGAATGAACGCATTTCCGATTTCGAAGATGCGTCCCTCGAAGATGCCTCTCTTCTGGTTGCGTCCCATAGCGTGGATCATCTGCGGAGCCAGGGTGGTTCTCATCAGGGACAGATCCTCGTTGATCGGGTTCATGATGCGGATTGCCTTACGTTCCATGGCATCCTCTGCAAAGCCCATCTGGTCTAAATCAGACGGGGAGAAGAAGGAATAATGGATTCCCTCAAATGCGCCGACGCTGCACAGGGCTCTCTTGACCTTCAGGATGGTCTTCTGACGCAGATTGCTTCCGCCGATGGTTACCTTTGCGGTCGGAAGGAAGGTGGAATTGATATGCTCATAGCCGTACATACGGATGACTTCCTCTGCTACATCCGGGTAATCCTCCATATCCTCACGGTATGCCGGGAAGTGCATGGTCAGCTCGTCGCCGTTAATTTCCGGCTGGAAGTTTAAGCCGGTCAGGATGCGTAAGATATCCTCGTCCGGAACGGTAATACCCAGAACACCGTTGACCTTCTTAATACTGGTCTTGAAGGTAACCGGCTCTAAGGAATTTCCGGTGTTGACATTTTTATGGGTTTTGGAAACTTTACCAACGCCCAGTTCCTCCACCAGATGCAGGGCACGCTTCATGGCCATCTCGGTTGCATACTCATCGACACCCTTGGAGTATCTCTGACTTGCGTCAGAGGACTGACCCAGGGCACGGGAGCTTCTGCGGATGTTGTCGCGGGCAAACTTTGCAGACTCAAACATCACCTCAGTGGTGGTATCGCGGATCTCAGAGTTTAAACCGCCCATAATACCAGCCAACGCAACCGGCTTCTTTCCGTCACAGATCACCAGGTTGTTCGGGTTTAAGGTGAACTCCTTCTCATCCAGGGTAACGATCTTTTCGCCCTCGCTTGCGCGTCTTACCTGGATCGCATTGCCCTCCAGGAAATTGCAGTCAAATGCGTGGAGCGGCTGGCCCAGCTCGCGCATGATGTAGTTGGTGATGTCCACGATATTGGAGATGGAGTTATTGCCGACTAAAGCCAGGCGTCTTCTCATCCATGCCGGTGACTGGCCCAGCTTCACATCGTATACATAGTGGGCAATGTAGCGCGGGCACAGATCCTGCGCATCCACGGTTACCTCAAAGCCCTCTTTTTCCACCTCGGTCTCGGTGTAATCCAGAGCCGGTGTTTTGAGCGGCTGGCCCAGTGCTGCTGCCACCTCTCTTGCCAGACCGAAGATGCTCTGGCAGTCCGGGCGGTTTGCGGTGATGGAAACATCAAAGATCCAGTCGTTCAGTCCTGTAAGCTCTTTGACATCGGCTCCAATCTCGGCATCCTCCGGCAGTACCAGAAGGCCATTGTAGCCGGCACCCGGATACAGGTCTTCGTTTAAGCCAAGCTCCGTTCCGGAGCAGAGCATACCATAGGACTCATAGCCTCTCAATTTGCCTTTTTTGATGGTTGCCACACCCTCTATGGTAACGTGGTCCTTTGCGGTTGCGTATACCTGTGCGCCAACCATGGCTACCGGATATTTGCCGCCTGCCTTGACATTGTCAGCGCCGCAGCAGATCTGTAAAAGCTCCGGTCCGCCTACGTTGACCTGGCACACATGAAGATGGGTCTCCGGGATCGGCTCGCAAGACTCTACATAACCAACGACGATTCCGCTGATGTCCTTACCCACCTGCCATTTTTCTTCTACTTCAAATCCACAGTCGAAGAGTTTGGTCTCCAGTTCATCTGCGGAAACATTGATATCTACATAGTCATTTAACCAGCTTAATGGTACAAGCATTTCTAATCCTCCTGTCCTGATCAGTCATCAATCTGATCTAACACGCGCAGATCAGACTCAAAAAGCATCTTGATATTGTTGATGCCATATTTCAGCATTGCGATACGCTCCAGACCAAGGCCGAAAGCAAATCCGCTGTACTTCTCGGAATCGATGCCGCAGTTCTCCAGCACCTTCTTGTTTACCACGCCTGCGCCCAGAACCTCGATCCATCCGGTTCCCTTGCACAGTCTGCAGCCTTTGCCTCCACACTGGAAGCAGCTGACATCCACCTCAACGGATGGCTCCGTGAACGGGAAGTAGGACGGACGCAGTCTTGTGCGGGTGCTCTCGCCAAAGATTCTCTGAACGAACATGTCCAGCATGCCCTTTAAGTCGCAGAGAGTGATACCCTCGTCTACAACCAGGCCCTCCATCTGGCTGAACATCGGAGAATGGGTCGCATCGTCATCGGAACGGAATACCTTACCAGGAGAAACAACCTTGATCGGCGGCTTCTTGGCTTCCATGACATGAACCTGACCGGCGGAAGTCTGGGTACGCAGTAAGAACTCCGGAGACAGGTAGAAGGTATCCTGCATATCCCGGGCCGGATGGTCCTGAGGAGTGTTCAGTGCAGTGAAGTTATAGTAATCAGTCTCGATCTCGGTACCCTCATACACTTCAAATCCCATGGAGGCGAAAATGTCAGTAAGCTGGTTGCGTACGGTGGTTACCGGATGCAGATTGCCGTAGCGAATCTTGACCGGCGGCATGGAAATATCGATCTTCTCGGATTCGTAGCGCTGCTGCTGCTCTTTCTCTTTTAATTTCTGGTCCAGCTCATCGAAGAACTGGTTTGCCCACTCTTTTGCGCCGTTGATGGTCTTACCAAACTCTGCCTTCTGGTCATTTGCCACATTGCGCATTTCCTTCATCAGCAGACCAATGCGGCCCTGCTTGTTGTCCAGAAAGGTCTTCTTGAACTCGTAGACACTTCTGGAAGTAGTCAGAGCATCTGCGCCCTGACGGATCTCTTCTTTGATCGCAGTGATCACTTCATTCAGCTCTTTTAAATCCTGCATGATTTTTCTCCTTTATTAAATATGAAACCTTTGATTTGCAATCCGCACATGTGGGTGAAGGCAATAAAAAAGTCCCTTCACGCCAATGCGCAAAGGGACGATAATATACCGCGGTACCACCCAGCTTCCTGCGAATAAAACGATTCACAGACACTTTCCGGTATGTAACGTACACCAGACGGCAATGCCTACTCCGCCAGCGTTTCTGGCATTCAGCAATGCAGCTCCCGTGGGAAATTCGGATATCTGCCTGAACGGAAAGAGGCTCACAGCCGCCGACCTCTTCTCTCTGACCGGAAACAGTATCTTAAAAACACGATCTTAGCTTTTCTTTTCATAAATTGTGATTGCAGGTATGTCTGCCCGAAACGGACAGTCATAATCTATTGAACATTCTAGTCAGTTTGAACCGAAAAGTCAAGGATTTTTTCCCGGACATTCCTCCCGCTTCCATGAAAGTCCGGCCGTTTCTGCGCGCACAGGTTTCTAAAATGTTCTGCCCCGAAACCCTTTCGTATACTCCACCACACACTCCTTCAGCTTCCGCACACTCTCCGACAGCTCCACGCCCTTCTCGGTTCCCATGCCAAGCTCTCTTATGCTTTTGGGCGTAACCGGGACGCAGCAGACATCATCGGTATTGCCGCGGATCATCAGCTCCGACATCATGGAAATGCCAAGTCCCTTTCCCACCATGCGGATGAGTGTTTCATCATCCACGTACACGGTCTGCTCTTTCGCTTTGACTCCTGCCTTTTCAAAAGCCGCATGCACATCAATGTCAAACCGCCCGTAGGGCATCAGAAAATCCTTTCCCTCAAACTCTTTTAATGGAAATTCCGCGCGTCCGTTTAACGGATAGCTTTTCGGCAGAATGGCGTACAGCAGTTCATGATAAAGCGGTGTCCACTCACAGGTCCCGTAATTCTGCTTACTCGCAAAGATCACATCCGTCTTCCCGTCCTGTAGGAGTTCGTACGGTTCCAGCGCATGATCCACCATGCGAAGGTCCACATCCACATTCGGGCAGATGCGCCGGAAGCGGTACAGAATCTCCGGCATCCAGAACATGGCAATACTGGCGTAGGCCGCAATGCGGATGGTCTCCATCTGTTTTTCCCGGATGCCCTGAATCCGGTTTTCCAGACTGGCATTGGCCTGTAGAAACTGACGGATATCCGGCATCAGTTCCCGTCCCTGCTCTGTCAGGGAAATTCCGTTGTGGCTCCGGACAATGAGTGGAAACCCAATCTCCCGTTCCAGACTGTTCACCAGATGGGTCAGGCCGGACTGCGTGTAGCCGACCACCTCCGATGCCCGGGAAAAGCTTCCAAGATCCACTGCCGTCATTAAAATTTCCAGTTTTTTCGCGTCCATCTCATTCTCCTTTCCTTACTCCCATGCTGTTCTCGCGCATCCAGTCTTCCTATTAGCATTCTTTATAAACAGGGTATTACATTTTGTCATACTTCTATTATAAACATGGATTTCCCAAATCACAAGATGGACATTACAATAAAAGCTACCAACCCTTACGAATGATTGCGAAATAATAATAGGATATGAGGTGATCAAGCATCATGAAACAAACACATCTTTCTTTGAAACAGCGTCTGCTGGTAGCTGCCACTTTATTCGGCATGTTTTTCGGTGCTGGAAACCTGATTTTTCCGGTCCACTTAGGCCAGCTGGCGGGACGGAATCTGATTCCAGCCACGATCGGCTTTATCCTGACTGCCGTTGGCATCCCGATCCTCGGCGTTGCCGCCATCGGAAACACCCACTCTGACGGCCTGCAGGCACTGGCTTCAAAGGTTGGCAGACGGTATGGCTGCTTTTTTACCTGCCTGCTTTACTTAACCATCGGTCCGTGCTTTGCCATTCCGCGATGCGCTACCACATCCTTTACCACCGGCATTGCTCCGATGCTCGGAGACGCTGTTAACGGACGCATGGCACTGTTTCTCTTTTCCGCAGTATTCTTCGCCCTGGTACTGCTTTTCTCCCTGCGGCCGGGAAATATTACACTCTGGATTGGAAAAATCATTAACCCGCTGTTTTTATTTTTCCTGGGAATCCTGATCGTATCTGCCCTGCTGCGTCCGGGCGCACCGGCTTTTGCCACCATCCCGGATGCTTCCTGCCAAAGTGGTGCCCTGTTTCAGGCGCTCTCCGAGGGCTACGGCACCATGGATGCCATTGCAGGCCTTGCCTTCGGTATTGTGGTCATAAATGTAATCCACCAGATGGGTGTGCAGGGTGATGAGAACATTGCCAGAGAGGTGTTGCATTCCGGTATCCTGGCCGGGCTCCTTATGGCATTCATCTATATGCTGACCATCCTCATGGGAGCACAGTCCCTGGGCCTGTTTGCCGCATCCGAAAACGGCGGCATTGCCCTGGCCCAGATTTCCAGCCACTATCTGGGCCGCGCCGGAATCCTGATTCTGGCTGTCGCCATCACCTTTGCCTGCTTAAAGACCTCCATCGGCCTGGTGACCAGCTGCGCGGAAACCTTTGAAAAAATGTTTCCAAACCGCCTCGCCTACACCACATGGGCTGTACTTTTTACTGCGTTTTCCTTCCTGATTTCAAACGCAGGACTTTCCACCATCATCCGGTACTCCGTGCCGGTGCTGATGCTGATCTACCCTCCGGCCATTGCCCTGATCCTGCTGGCGCTGTTCGGAAAGCACTTTAACCATGACCGCAAGGTTTATTTCTGGGTTACCGTGTGCACCTGGAGTGCCTCCCTGTTTGACTTTTTCAAGGCACTTCCGGAGGAATTACAGATACTGTTCCACCTGGACGCAGCCGTGGAACTGGCCGAAAAGTTCCTGCCATTTTTCAGCCTGAACCTTGGCTGGATCCTGCCCGCTGTCCTGGGGCTCATCATCGGACTTTTGTTCCAGAAACGTAAGAAAACCCTGCAGGCCTTCGCGTAAGGCCGCAGGGTTTTCTAATGTCATGCTCAGGAGCGGTTTCGTTTCCGCAGGATTTCCATTGCTCTTTCCAGCATTTCCGGTGTCACCTTGTAGGGATAATGCCGGATATCGGACATATCCGGAATCCGGGTCAGGCTTTCCTTCCACTGCTCTTCTGTAATCTCGATATCTTCTAGGGAAACCGGAAGCTTTAAGTCTTTGTTTAACTGATAAATCTTTTCGAATTCATCCATCTGGCCATCCACAAGCAGCAGCAAAAGCACGCCAAATCCGACCACTTCTCCATGTAAATGCTTCTCCTCAATGACCGGATAAGAAGTCAGCGCGTAGAACACCGCATGCGCAAGGCCGCTGTTGTAATCCGGTGTGAAATCCTTGGTCAGGAAAATGGACGCGATTCCGGTGGTAACCACGATGGCAAGCACTGCCTGCTCCACCTCGTAAGTGCAAAGTCCCTTTTTGTGATCCTCCAGTGCCTTTGCGCCATACATCAGCAGCGGATCGCGGCACATATGGCTGGTTACCACGCCAAGGGATGTAAAATGCTCCAGCCGCTCATCCCGGGAAGAGATGGCTGCCTCATAGTATTTCGCATAGGTATCACCAATGCCCGCCCACATATACTGGCTCGGAGCCTTCGCGATGATCTCCGTATCGATGAAAGAATGCATCACCGGGCGCACAAAGAAATTCGGTTTTAAAAACGTGCCGTCCTCGTTGTACATGATGGACACCGACGTACATGCCGCGCAGTTGGACGCAATGGTCGGAAAAGCAAATACCGGCTTGTCATCCGTGATGCATAAGCATTTCACGGTATCCAGAGCCTTTCCGCCACCCACGCCAAAGACCATATCTGCTTCTTCGTATTCCGGCAGTTCGCGCAGTTTCTCTACCGCCGCGTAAGTACAGTCCGTTCCGTAAAGTTTTGTCCCGATGATCTCCAGGTTGGTTTTCGCGACATAGGCCCGGATTTTGTCTTCCGCCGCTTTCAGTGCCCGTCTGCTCCCAATGATCAGAACCTTTTTTCCGTAAGATTCGCAGACCGGACCGATCTTGTCATAAATCTTATCTCCGATCGAATAGTTTGGTAAATGAACTTCATAATTTTCCAGCTTCACTCGTTTCACTCCTCCTGGTTATTCCACATGATTTCGATCTGTCAGAATAATTCCCTTATATCGTGGAGAGGTCCGCTCTAATTCATAGCACTCTCCCTCCGGCGTCGGATACTGGTTCACGAAATCGCGGATCTGCTTCATTTCGTCCTCTGTCAGATCAAAAGCCAGAGTCTGAAGATTGGATTTCACATGTTTGGAATTTCTCGTTCCAACCATAACCGCGCCCACACTCTTCTGATTTAAGATATACTGGGTTGCCACGTTAGCGATCGACACTCCGTGGTGATCTGCAATGGCCTTCAGTACCGGAAGCAGTTTCTGCATGCCATCCCAGCCTAATGAGTCCTCTATGATCTGCATATACTTAACCTGGGAACGGGTTTCCGGCGCCTCATACGCTTTCCCCATGTAACGCTCTGCCAGAAATCCGCCTGCCAGGGTACCATACGCAAACGTATAAATGCCATGCTCTGCACTATAATCCAGAAGCGTGCGTTCCGGCCGGCGGTCAAATACAGAATACTGCGCCTGATTGGACACCACCGGAATTCCCGCATCCACCATCTGCTTCAAGGCATTGGTGTCCATGTTGCACATGCCGATGTTGCGGATTTTTCCTTTTTCCTGCAGCTTTACCAGATCAAACGCGGTCTCCATCATACCCGGAACATTAAAATCCCACCAATGGAACTGAACCAGATCCAGGGCCTCCCGGTGCATTCTCTTCAAAGACCGGTCCACAATTCCTTCTGTGTACTTCATGTTGATGACCGGGAGCACATCTTTATCCGGCACAAACTTGGTATGGATCTGAATATCCTCCTCCTGATAATGGCCGCTTCCTTTTAATTCCATAACAAACCGGCCCAGCACTTCCTCTGCACCCGTATAAATATCCGCGCAGTCAAAGGTTGTAAAACCCTGCTCCACCAGCTCATGAAACGCGCGAATGGCATCATCGTAGTCCAGATGGCCCTGCAGACAATGCTCCGCAGACAGCTGCCAGCATCCATTGATAACACGGTTAAAGGTATATCCATTTTTTAATTGACATTTTTTCTGCATGATAGATTTCCTCTTTTCTTAAATTTCGTTTTCTCGTTCCGGTTTTCGGATCGGCACCACCGTGCACTGTCCATGACTCTGGATCCGTTTTCCTACTCTTGTAATTTTAAATCTGGCTCCACAGTTCGGATCCGGACAGGCAATCTCGGTATCCGAAAGCATCCAGTCATTCGGATCCAATGGCCGCTGCTTGGCCGGAAGCACCGGAAGAAGGGCACTTAAAGAATACATGGAAAAGGATGTATCCTTCGGGAAAACCAGGTTTTCCCCCTGTACCAGAAAATAATCTCCGACCTTGTGGCTGCACACCATTGGCCGGTCCGTGGCTACTACTTCCACTTTTAAATCATATAAAGTAAATGTATCGTCCATTCTGTCTGCTCCTTTTTATTCTTCTTTCTGACATCCCCAGCCGGTCAGCACTGCTCCCAGAAATACAACAAATAACACAAAACCATAAATGGTTCCACCCGCTACAACAACAGGAGAAAGCCCGGTCAGGGCAGATCCGATAAATACAAACACACTCATAAACGGAATGATGGCCGGGAGACTGTTGGCCGTCCCATCTAACAGGTTTGCCCTGCGGTATGGATGAATATTTCTTGCCGCTCCAATCTTATTTAAAATCGGTCCAAACGTCAGAATGGAAGCACTGGTCACGCCGCCTAACAGAATGGTCGTAAACGCGATGCCCATCATGCAGATGAACTCTGCTCCCTGAGTAGTGCTCGCCATCCTGCTGTTCAGAATCTTCTCTGCAATCAGGTTCAGCATACCCGCGTCACTCAAAACTCCCATGATGCCAAATACCGAAATGACCAGCGCGCAGGTCGGCAAAATATTGTTGATGCCATCAATCAAAAAGCCTACTGCTGCATTGTTTGCCGCGTCGTTGGAAAATACCTGTGTCGGAGTGAAAAGTCCTGCTGCCAGGCCAACCACAGTCCCTGTTACCAGGCCCACTAAAATACCTTCGTAAATATTCCTCGTTTTTGTTGAAACAGTTAACATCAGAACAACCGGGATCAGCATCACCAGAGAAACCGGATTGGCTGCCGCGTCAATGGAACCACCCTCATATACACCGCCCATGCCACCGAAAACCGCAAAGATCACAATCGTAATCAGGCCTGCCACTGCGGAATACTTAATACGGCTGGAAACAACGCCGCCGATATCTGCCGGCTTTCCATTTTTAAACTGCTGGGTCGATGCGGATGCAATGGTCGTATCTGAAATCGGAGCCAGATTGTCACCGAAAATTGCGCCAGACACAATACAGCCCGCCATCATCATTTCATTCGCGCCCAGCATAATGCCCGCCGGATAAAAAATCGGAAACGCGATAAACATGGTTCCGATGGACGAACCGGTTGCTGTGGAAACGATGCAGGTAGCAATAAATGTAAATGCCACAAAGATGCCGCCCTTCATGCCAACTGCATTCGCGATCCACACAAAACCGCCGGAAAGACCGCACAGCTTAATCAGAGCACTGAACATGCCGACCAGCAATAAAATCACAACAACCGATACCGACGTGATTGAGGAAATGCCCTTGATGGCGCTCTCCCAAAAATCACTGTAGCTGGTGCAGAAGACGCCGCCGATCAGAAGCGCCAGAAAACCACCTGCCGCAAGTGCCTCCATATTGAAGGCCTTAAATCCAATGAAAAGTACCATACAGAAGAACACATAAATTGCTACCGGAATCAGCGACATCCCGATTCCGCCCCGAAACTGAAGTTTTCTCTCTTCACTCATACTTTTTTCCTTCCTTTCTCTTGTTTCCTGTGCTGTAAAAAATCTTCGGGAGCTGTCGGGAAATTGTCCCTGACACCTCCGGCTGACATTCAAGAGTCCGGCGGAGCGTTTTTGTATGATAGGAGGCAATTCCTATGCAACAAAAAAGCCCGCCCCTGAACTACGTTCAAGGACAGGCTGTTATATACCTGCGGTACCACCTTGTTTGGTGCCAAGCACCCACTCTTTACAGAATGCCATTACATTCCTGGTCCGTTAACGCTGACCGTTGCGTCGCAGCTACTAAAGACCGATCTGCTTTTCTAACCGTTCCTTTTCACCTTGCCCTCCGAGGCCCACTTACCATGACACTCTGTCCGGATTCCACCACCCCGAACTCTCTGTGAGACTGCTTATATGGTACAACTTCCTCTTCAATGGTTTAAAGCAATGATAGCAATGGAAATGAGAAATGTCAAGTACAAAATATCTCTTTTCCATACTCTCCTACTTATCTGGTTCGTTATAGTCTTCTGTAAACTCACGCTGCTCCGGCTTTTCGGCCACGGGAATTTCTTCTCATTCTTTACTCTAACTATATCATAATTTCCCATCTTATCAACCAGACGCAAAAAGGCTTTAGAAAAGTGTAAGAATGCTGTAATACAGACATTTTTCTCGACAGACGGCCATTCCATTATTATAATATAGGTACCGGGTCACTGCATTCTCTTCCCGGAATTTATATCTGCTTTTGGAGGAACTGCCTATGAATATCACAGTAATTTACGCTTCCGGCCGAAAAACCAGATCAAGTACTTACCAGATCGCGCAGATGCTCATCAAAGAACTTCTGGAAGATGGAACCTGTTTTTCCTTCTTTCTCCCGGATGACATGCCTCACATCTGTACCGGATGCCGCGCCTGCATCCTTGGAAAAGAGCAGGCCTGCAAGGGTGCTGCCGCCATGGCTCCCATCCTTGAGGCTATGGAACAGTCCGGACTGATTCTGTTCTGTGCGCCCACTTATGTATATCATGTTCCCGGACAGATGAAATCCCTGCTTGACCACATTGCATACCGCTGGATAGTTCACCGCCCTGATCTTTCTTTCATGAAAAAGCAGGCAGTCATCATTAACACAGCTGCCGGCGGCGGCATGCGTTCCACCGTCCGCGATATCAAAGACAGTACAGAAAACCTGGGGTTTGCGAGAACTCACTGCATTTCCCAAAGCGTATGGGATTACACCTGGAACAATCTTCCAGAATCCTTTCAAAAATCCATTCATCGCAAAGTAACGCGTACCGCCCGGAATGTCCGGCACTGCGCCAGACATCTGACTCCGTCGCTGAAAGTATGGTGCGTGTTCACCCTCTATCGTTTTCTGCATAAGCACCAGAAAATGAGCACAGTCGATGATGCTTACTGGCAGGAGCATGGCTACAACACAGGGTGGCCCTGGAAAAACAAAAAAGCACTATAATTACTGAAACCCTTTTCGTTTTCTTGCCGCTCCGATCAGCTCTTCCGCCTCATCAAACGCGCCGGGCAGATAGTTTTCCATCCACTCTTTTCCTTTTTTTTCCTGTTTCTTGATTTCAGCCCAGTTCACCAGAACTTCATCCGAGCCGGAAACCGCGGTGGTTCCAAACACATGCGGGTGCCGGCGAATCATTTTATCCGTGATTCCGCGCATGACATCCTCCAGCGTAAACAAGCCTTCTTCCTTTGCAATCTGCGCATGCATGACCACCTGCAAAAGCAGGTCGCCCAGCTCTTCTTTTAAGTTCTCCGCATTTCCCGTCTGCTCCAGAATGTTGATGCCGCCAACCACCTCCGCGGCCTCCTCCACACAGGCCGCTTTCAGGGAACCATGGGTCTGTTCCCGGTCCCAGGGGCATCCGTCCTCCGCGCGAAGACGGGCAATAACCTGTACCAGGCGGTTTAATTCTTTATCTAATGGATCGTAATTTTCGTTCATAACTAGTCTCCTTATCTTATTGTTTCATTTCTTTTACATTATGCCATACCGTAAATCCGACACCCACCCAGATAAAACAAAACGCAATCAGTCGGTGAATCCCCAGCAAATGTATTTGATTGTAACGCTGATCGTTCCTTTTCTTTTTGTAGTATCCATAGATTAGTTCTCCTGTTGTCTGTCAATTTTTCCTATTCTTCCGGCCAGAATAAATCATCCAGTGTTTTATCTAATGCCTTACAGATTGCAATACACAAATAAATACTTGGGTTATAGTCTCCCTTTTCGATGGCGCTGATTGTCTGCCGGGACACACTGCAAAGTTTTGCAAGTTCTTCCTGCGACAGATCCTTTCCGGCTCTTGCAGCCTTCATTCTAAGATTCTTCATCTTCATCCTCATTTCTGCCGGCTTTTCGAATCACAATAGCTCCGGAAACCATCAGGAAGCAGATCAGAGACAAAAGGTTAGACCCTCCCGCCCAAAAGTCCAGCACACCATGCTCCAAAAACCTGCCGCTGCGGATGCTCTGGAGTAAAGATGCGGCATTGCTCACAATAATAAGCGCACATAACAGAAGATACCGGTTTCTATTTTCCAGCACCCGGAAAAATGCATCGTTTAAGATGGAATATACTGCAAACACGGTAACTCCTGCATATAAAATCAGAAACAGCAGCATATCGGTTGTCATATAGTTTGAAATATTCAAACCATCTGTGTCATACAAAAGTCCCGTCACAGCCAACAGCACTATAATTACGGAAAACCCAAGCTTATACGCATTTCCCCGGATCTGCAGCTGCATTTCATCATAATGCATTGTACCGGCTTTTTTCCTGCTGACAAGAAAAATGATACAAAAGACCAACGCAAAACTCAACAGTGCAGCAAAACTATGGTTCAGCATAAAATTCCTCCTTTTTGTTTTTTATATTGCATGCTTCAGCATGCTTCATCAGGTTGAGTTTATTATAGTGTTTTGTGTGCATTGTGTCAAGTTTATTTTACATTTTTCTTTTTATGTGTGAATACCAAAATGTTGCATGATAAATTCACTTGCATTGTAATGCTCGTTTTTGCATGATAGGGTGCCATTTCTTATCATACAAAAAGCTGGGTAATCCCCGTATGAATGGATTTCCCGACTTCACCTTATTCTCTACCAATAACCATTTCTTCTATCTTCCAACTCTACAAGTGCATTATATAATTGCTCTTGCAGTTCCACCTTTGAAAGGCTGTTTACATATTCCCGAAGTTCCTCAAAATGCTGCCGTTCTTCCTCTTCTTCCTCTTTCTCCCATTCTTCCACTTTTCTTAAAAAATCATCCGCAACTGTAGGTTCTGCTGTAAAATATAAGGCTATCATATGCTTGCAGATCACTCGTCTGCCAGCAGCAAAAGGACAATTACAATTTGACTTTCTTGGATGCAATTTATCAATATGTACAGAATAGCTGTTTCCATTACTCCCAGATACTATTCCATCATAGGTTTCTTCTCCTGTCTTTTTCCATGAACGCACTTTTTTATTTTTATAATAGTCCATACCACGCCAAACCGAATTGCCGCTGGCCAGTTCTATTACCCCCATTCCATCACACTTCCTCTGCCAATGTTATCTTATTGTTTTTTAATTTCAGCTCCTTAAAGCTTTTATCTGAAACATTCAGGCCATCACAGTTTCTTAAGAAAAGCATATACTGATTTGAAAATTCAAAATTAATAAATCTCCGCATATCATCATTGAGCAAAATGGCTGCATTGTCAATTACAATGTTAGCGTCGGGTAGAATTGACCACATAGAGTCGGCCAGAAACAGCAAAAATTAGTCAATCGGAAATCGCCAATGCAATAGCCGCTCCTTCCCTTATTCTGTAGTTTTATTCATTATCAGTGACTCCTCTGCTGATAATGCAATCGTTTCACATTGTTTGCCACGATAACTGTTGCCTTTAATCATAAAGACTGTTGCCATATCAAAGCTTCGATCCAGTGCACACAGTAAAGATGAATCCTCATTGAAGAATTCTCCCCATGTATTCGGGCTTTTATTGCTGGTGAAAATCATGATGTTGGGTCCTTCTTTATTGTAACGGCGGTCAATGATATCGAAAAACATTCGGGTATTCTCTTTGTCAAATACACAGCGGCCAACCTCATCAATAATCAGGCATGATAGCTTTACAAGGCCATTGATAGTTGAACTTTCCCGGCCATACTTGCGAGCGTCTGTTAGCTTTTGATTTAGCTCAGTTGCCTTTAGGAAATACGCTTTCATTCCCTTGTAACAGCACTCTCGTCCATAGACCATGGCCAGATGCGTTTTTCCAACGCCTTGCGGGCCGATGAAAGCCAGATTCCTGTGTGCATACAGCGCAGATAGTGTAGGCAGCGTTTTAAGAGCATCCGATTGTTTCCCACTAAGCTGTGAGAAATCGAAATTTTCAAAGGTTTTGGGTTCTTTTAATGGCAGTCTGCTCAGCCGGAGTAAAGTAGCTATAAACCACTCGCTATTACTCTTCTGCCTCAACCCATTCTACCGTATATTCTTCTCCAATCTGCTCACCAACATTTTTCACGTACCCTTCTATGAGATTTTTTGCCCGCTCTTTTGCCTGTGCCAATAATGTCGTATTCTCTTGTGCAGTTTCTTCCATGTTGTTCTGAGCTTCCGCTAACGCTGCAGTTTCTTCCTCTTTTGTAATTTTAGTCATAAACCCTGTATCTGTTAATGGTTCACTCATGGAATCCTCATCCAGATCAACATTTAGAATTTCTGCATCCGGAATCGTAACTTTCACTACACCCTTATCGTCTGGTTTTGAGATTGATACCTTATTTACATCAATTCCTAACTCTACAATTCCGCTATATTCTGTCCAAATTTTCTTATAACCAATACCAAGTTTCTTGAACAATCCACTTGCTTCAGTTTCCGCTTTTGCCACGTTGTGATAATAACATTTTAATGTTGCTAATTCACACACAGAGTTGATTCCTGAAAAATCTGCTTCTTTTTTCTCGCCAGAACATCCAGCCAAGCAACAAATACTTATGACTGAAACCAGTAACATTTTTACAATTCTATTTAATTTCATCTTCTGTTCCTCCCTTTCAAAATGTTTTCCCAATTTACCATATAATCGAATATCCAGCAGCATCCAATACTGGTGATAATAACGCTTCAATTACGGCTCTCAAATTTTCTTCTGCTGTCTGATACAATTTATCTGAATTGTTTGCTTCCTTCATCGCATCTTCTTTACAAAGGGTTATAGCTTCCTTCAAAGAAATATCCGGATTTTTAGGCATATAACTGATTTCTTCTTCATCAATCGTTGCAATATTTACAGTTATATCAGGAAGAATCGGTGTCACGGTTTTCTTTTCTTCATCAATTTCAAACTTCACATCCTCCATCTGAATTCCAACTTTCACATTCGCGTTATATGCTATGTGACACTCAACCTCTTCTGGTTTATCCTCTTTATATTTCTCAGCCACGCCATTGTATACAAATTCAGCCGTAGATAATTCGCTAATATCTATTGCCTTTTCCAACTGAGATGATGTGATTACATTCTCTTTTCCAATTTTGTTCATTGCCGTTGGTCCAATCACGTTGATTCCAACTACTGCAACAGCAATAATTAGTATTGCCACGATTATTTTTTTCTTCATGTTCTTTCTCCAATCTATTTTTTGCTTTTGTATTTATCAATTTTCTCTTCAGTTACTATTTTTTGAATGATTCTACAATAATCTTTCCAATAGCTTTTTTATCAGTCGTTTCAGTAATTTGCTTTGCTACAGATGTGACTTTATTAATAAATTCCGTAGACAATCTTGATTCCATTACCTTTTTTACCCAATCAATATCCTCTACCGTCTTTTTACCTAAATACACTTGCTCAAAGGCATATATTGTTCCTTTTCTTCTCCTAACACAGCATTAATAAGAGTTGATTTACCGACACCTGAATTTCCAATTACTAATACATTTCCTCTTTCCATAGAATTTTCCTCCCTATCTGTATGTATTTTTTCAATAATAGTCCTTGTAAATTCCGCGAATCCTTATGATTATACTCTTAAAATCCCTTATAAAATATTATACTGCTTCCAAGATTCGTTGTCATCCTTCGACAAAATATTGTTAAATTTATCTTTACAACTAAATATTTTTTGCCTGCTTACTCAGTGCTTCAATCACCTCTTGAACAGTAGGTCTGTCTCCTTTAAACGAAATTTTCTTCCATTCGTTTTGTATATCTTTATCAGGATTATCAAACCCTACATCTATAGCTCTTTGCATTTCTCTTTCAACTTCTTCTACGCTTATTTTCTCGCTTTCTGCAATTGTTTTTAATATTCTCTTAAAATTAGGTACATCATCATAATCTTTTTCTGCCATTGTTCCATTTGTATATGCCCAATTCAGCCACCAGCTATTATCGTTGATAAAGCTTTCACTATTAACAAACTGGCTTGCTTCCTCGGCAATTTTCTCCGTAATTTTATCAACCTGATAACCTACTGTTCCATCGTCCAATTGGGTCGAAAAAAATCGTATTACTAAACCGACCGCAAAAATTTTTAATTTTTTGAAAATATAGGGAAAATTGAAGATGAAAAAATGATTTGAAATTATTTAAACTATCTTTTTCAATGATGAAAACCTCGAAAAAAGGTATCAAAAAGGTATCACGAGATAAAAAAACAGCCCAAAACCTAGCATTTTCTCTAGGTTTTGGACTATATCAGGTCATTCAAACTCGACTTTTCCTAACTAATTTTGTTTAGAAATTATTCTCTGCCGAGTA